>Ga0180433_10001991_pt1 | contig 33006 bp, 28 predicted proteins | sample SS_ome_8_FD_132980 | JGI IMG/M metagenome (GOLD analysis project Ga0180433, IMG submission 132980) | Hypersaline lake sediment archaeal communities from the Salton Sea, California, USA - SS_1_D_1 metaG | ecosystem: Environmental > Aquatic > Non-marine Saline and Alkaline > Hypersaline >...
CTCTTGTAAAACCACTTTTAGTATTCTCTTTACAGTGACATTTTGGGCAATGCATATCTTTTCTCCTTTTTGCAGTTTTAAAGAAGAAATTTTACTGAAAATATTTTTGATTAGCAATGCCAGGAATTTTTCTTTTCTGAGGGCTTTATGATCTCTGTGATAAAATTAATAAAAAGATGTTATCCTTTTTTAGTCTCCAGGGCGTTGGTTGCACAACCGTCTTCTGTACCCAGTTGGGAGCTTGTAGGAAACCCTGATCTTGATCGTTTTGAACAAGAAATTCAATCGATATCCGTTTCTCCTGGAAGAATCACCTAAATTAGAGGCTATGATTCAGATCCTCAACGAGTAATTTACTGTTTATTGCAAGCTGCAAAGAAAAATCATAGCAAGGCAATTCAAATGCTAAATCAGCTTGGTGTTGAGTTGTCTGAATCTGAAGATGAAAGTTGATGGGGCTAGTTGTAAAAAGTATTCCTTTCTTATGAGGAGGCTATGGCAAATACCTCTTTTTAATTTCCCATTGTTAGTGATAGAGGTTGATGGTTTTAACGAAATCAGTTCATGTTCATAGGAATAAGGAAAAGAAAAATACGACAGCCATTCCGATAAGTAGAAGAACGTAGCCTAGGCAGGTGAACTTTGCATTCAGCTCAAGACGTGTTTGATGCATCTCATGCCAGACTTCATCTTCGTCATCTTTAAAACCGAATGCATCATAGGAATTTGGAGGCGATGGGGGCTTAAATCTCATGACAAAAAAGTAACAGAAGAGAGCTTTAATCTCTACGTTTGAGAGAAGTCTTTTTATTAAAGAAGAAGCTCGAAATGAAGAGAGCAATCACTCCCATCCAAAAAGTCACTTCTACCCATGTGGGGAGCCCTGTATAGCTTGTTTGAGAGACTTTAAGAGTAGCTTCAAGAAGAAGCTTGATTCCAATCCATCCAACAATGAGATGTGCTCCAATCTCTAGGCCTGGAAAATTGTCTATAAGGTTGGTAAAAAGCTTGGCTGCAAAACGCATGAGAATGATTCCCATCATCCCTCCAAAATAGACAATCCAGACTTTGGGTGGAAGCTGAGGAGGGGTAAAATGGACACCAATCAAAGCAATCCCTGCTAAAATCGAGTCAATAGCAAAGGCAAAATCTGTCAGCTCTACTAGGACGACAACTTTCCAAAAGGCATAACGTTTGCTTTTCTTAGACTTAGTTTTTGATTGATTTGACCTAACAAGATGGGAGACAGCCAAGTAAATGAGGTAGGCTCCACCAAGAAATTGAATCCAATAAAGCTGTATCAGATAAGCCGCAGATAAAATGCCAAGAGCTCGAAGGATGATTGCTGAAACGAGGCCAACAAAGAGAGCTTTCTTTTTTTGATGAGAGGGGAGATGACGCACAATAAGTGCTAGAGCAAGGGCATTATCAATTGAAAGGATGCCTTCTAGAAAGGTTAGCGTAAGTAAGCGGGGAATGTCGATGAGTGAGAATGTTTGATCAAGCATGAGATAGAGCCCTTGAGTTTATTTTAGTATACATACAAGGCTCAAGGAAAGAGATCAACCAAACATCGATTGGCCAAGAGGCGTAATATTCAAGCAAGGTTTGTCTTCAAAAACACCAGTAGAAATGATGCCGCCTTCGAATAACCAGTCGAAGATGATTTTTTGAATCAAATGAGTTTCTTCGTCTGAATAATCTGGCAAAGTGTATTTCCAATAGCGTCCGGTTTTTTTGAGAACCATTTTGCTATTTTCACTGATCGGTGCAATGATGCCCCTTAAGAAGTCATCAAAAAATACCCATCCCGAATCAATAATTCGGCTAATTGATTTTTCAATTTCATGAATATTACGTTCTGTGCAAATTTCCGCAGGAAATTCTGAGAACGGATAACGACTAACTGTCATTTTATAAGTGTTGAGGGCTCTTTTTTCGATAGGCAGAGTCAGCCACTCAGGTGCATCTTCAGCAGGAACGAGTTGACTTTTTTCAATGGTTGCCAGTTTAAGAAATAGAAGTTTTTGAATGACACGGTTGATATAGTCTTTAAAAAAGTTTTCGCCATCTTCTGTTTTCAGATCAAAACCTTTGCATTCCTTGGTAATTGCTGCGACTAGCTTCTTTTCTGGGATCCAGCGCTCTTTACTATCAAGTTTAACAAAGAAAGAATGTGTATTGGCAAGAGCTAGAAGTGAGGACATATCCTCTACAAAAGAAAAATCATTTGGGCGCGTTCGCTTGATTTTGTTCTTTTTTTCAATCTCTTGTGGTTGACTTTCTTTTAGAAAGCTTAGGTAGTCTTTCCACTCTTGGAAAAGAGTCACAACTTCTACCCATTCATCATCTCGTTTTTCAAAGACGAGACAACAGACAAAATTGAACTCCAGGTAGAGCATATGTTCTTCGAACTCTTCGTCTGATAGTTCGTATTTTTTTCGCAGGTCAGTTGAATAGACTTTGTAATTGGGAGAATTGAATAGGTCGTTTACAATTCCATTGAGTTTGTCGTCCCCAAAGTTGAGCTCTGCTAAGTACCGCTGAAAAGTTTGGGGTGTGTGTAAGTATTTTTCGATAAGGGAGTGAAAGATATTGTTTGATGTTCGAGGAATTGGATACCAGTTAGGAAGAATATGAATAGGAACTTTTTTAAGTAAGGCCTGTAAAAATTCCATTCCAGGAGTAAAATTTTCTTCAAATTTTACAATCTGGATTTCAAAATATTTCCTCATCTCCTTATCAACAATCACAGTTTCTCCATCAAGTTTGAAGAGATCCGTTTTAGAGAGTTTCATGAGAGTTTCAAGAATTTCCTTACCTGTCTTGTCTAGTTGCTTAGCTAACTTACTGATGGGGAATTGAGTAGGGCTGTAAATAATTTCTTCTAAAACTTCGAGATCAACAGGTGTGAGTTGAGATAGTAAAACGCGGTTCTGGATGTCCTTCCGATAGTCGTAATCTTCTAGGTTAATCTTATTCTTTCTATAAACGTGGGTTTCTACCATTTAATCTCTCTTTTCTTTCTTAAATAAAGATTTTCATCCTATCTCACTCAATAATATATGAGGTTCTTTTATTTATTGCAAGTATTAGTCAAAATTGCTTTCTAAACTTATGATTATTTATGAGTTTGTTTTTCTTATTTTTTTATATACGTTCAAGCGAATTCTTCACAAGATCTTTATATTTCGATGCAAGCCTTAAAATCTACTTCCCAGTTCTTGAGGTAATAATTTTTTCATGTTAAGATCGAAACGATATAAATTGTGTGAAGTGAATGAGTAAAGAAAAGTACAACCACATCGAAGTCGAACGCAAATGGCAAAATTACTGGAAAGAAAAAGAGCTTTTTAAAGCAAAAGTCGATCCTTCGAAGCCTAAGTATTACATTTTAGATATGTTTCCCTATCCCTCTGGAGCAGGTCTTCATGTTGGGCATGTCACAGGCTATACAGCAACAGATATTCTAGCGCGCTATAAGCGACAAAAAGGTTTTAACGTTCTTCATCCGATGGGATGGGACAGTTTTGGCTTGCAAGCAGAACAGTATGCCGTAAGAACAGGAACCCATCCAAAGCTGACTACTGAAAAAAACATCAATACCTATCGACTACAGCTCCAATCACTTGGTTTTAGTTATGATTGGGACCGAGAACTTGCAACAAGTGATCCTGACTATTACAAGTGGACTCAATGGATTTTTAGTAAACTCTATGAGCAAGGCTTAGCTTATGAAGCGGAAATTCTTGTGAACTACTGTCCGGCTCTTGGAACAGTACTTGCAAATGAAGAAGTGGAGAATGGAAAGTCTAGAGAAGGTGGATACCCTGTTGAAAGACGTCCATTGCGACAGTGGATCTTAAAAATTACTGCTTATGCAGAACGCCTGCTAGAGGATTTGGAGACTTTAGACTGGCCTGAATACTTGAAAATTCTTCAAAGAAACTGGATAGGAAAAAGTGAAGGTGCAGAAGTTGTCTTTTTAGAAAATGAATCCAAACAACCAATCACTGTTTTTACAACAAGACATGATACCTTGTTTGGAGTGACTTTTCTCGTTCTTTCACCTGAGCATTCCTTAGTTGATAAAATCACGACAGTAGACCAGAAAGAAGCCATTGAGAATTACAAAAAACAAACAGCAGCAAAGAGTGACCTAGAACGAACGGACTTAAATAAAGAAAAAACAGGTGTTTGGACTGGTGCTTTTGCCAAGAACCCTGTAAATGGCGAACTGATTCCTATTTGGATAGCCGATTATGTTTTGATGGGCTATGGGACCGGCGCTGTTATGGGAGTTCCAGGAGGAGATGAACGGGATTTTGAATTTGCAAAGAAATTTGGTCTTCAAATTACCCCTCCTTATGAGCCGATTGTGAAAGATCATTTGGATGATATCCCTTCCGATATGACAGAAGATGACTTTCGCTTGGAAATCTTAGCTGGAAATAGGTGTTGGACAAAGGGTGGCCTTGTTATTAATGGGAAGAGTGAGGCTCTTGATATCAACGGCCTCAAAATGGGTGCTGCTAAAGAGAAAGTGGCTGATTGGTTAGAAGCGCATCAGTGTGGTAGAAAGGCGATTACTTATAAATTGCGCGACTGGCTCTTTTCTCGTCAGCGCTACTGGGGAGAGCCATTTCCAATTCTTCATTTTGAAGATGGTTCAAAGAGGCTTTTAGGTTTAGATGAACTTCCTTTACTCCTTCCAGAGCTTTCTGACTATAAACCACAGGGTGAAGGTCGCACACCTCTTGACAATGTTCCAGAGTGGGTAGAGATTACCGATGCTAAAACGGGAAAAAAGGCCAGGCGAGAAACGAATACCATGCCGCAGTGGGCGGGTTCTTGCTGGTACTACCTCCGTTTTTGCGATCCACATAATGGTCAAGAAGCATGGGATAAGGAAGTTGAAAACTATTGGATGCCTGTAGATATGTATGTCGGAGGCGTAGAGCATGCTGTGCTCCACCTTCTTTACTCGCGTTTTTGGCATAAGGTTCTATTTGATATTGGGCTTGTATCAACTTCTGAGCCGTTTCAAACTCTCCGTAATCAAGGACTCGTGACAGCCAAAGCTTTTAAGCGTTCTTCTGGAGGCTATGTTGATGCACACCACGTCATGCAAAAAGGAAATGACTATTTCGAAGAGGGGTCAGATGAAAAGCTTTTAAGCCTTGTTGAGAAAATGTCTAAGTCTAAGCTGAATGGTGTGACTCCGGATGAAATTGTTAAAGAGCTTGGAGCCGATAGCTTGCGCCTTTATGAAATGTTCATGGGACCTTTTGACAAGGAAAAACTCTGGAATAGTAGCGCAATCAGCGGTTGCCGTCGCTTTCTTGATCGCTTTTATCAACTAGTCACATCAGAAAAAATAACTGATGAAGATGACAAAGCTGGTATGAAACTAGCCCATATTCTTGTAAAGGGTGTTGAGAAAGACATCGAATCGATGCTATTTAATACAGCCATTTCCAAAATGATGGAGTTTGTGAATGCTTTTGTAAAGCTTGATAAGTACCCCAAAAAAGCCCTGCAGATGGCGACTCAGGCACTAAGTCCTTTCGCTCCTCATTTTTCTGAAGAATGTTGGGAGATTTTAGGAAAAGAACCCGGCTCTTTGACCTATGAACCCTACCCCGAAGCAGATCCTCAATATCTTGAAGAATCCAACGCAACTTATGTTGTTCAAGTGAATGGAAAATTTCGCGGGAAATGGGAGCTTCCCAAAGGGAAAACCCAAGATGCCTTGCTGGAGCTTGTAAAAGAAGAAGAGAAGATTGCAAAATACCTTCAGGGAGAGATTATCAAGGTCATTTTTGTTCCAGACAAACTCATCAATATCGTTGTGAAGTCATGATGTTCATTACTTTTTTCTACGATCTTTCGCTTTTTGCACTGATGTTGATCTTTTTTCCAAAGCTTCTGTGGCAAACCATTTTTCATGGAAAATACCGAAAAAGCTTTTTATCCCGGTTTCAAGGAAAAATGCCTGAACGAGGTTCTGATGGTCCAGTGATTTGGTTACATGCAGTCTCGGTTGGAGAGACTAAAGCTCTTTCAACGCTTGCCCCTCACATTCGTAAAGCGCATTCGGATGCATTTATTTTAGTATCGACTGTCACAGAAACTGGTCAAGAAGAGGCTAAACGATTGATTTCAGATGCAGATGCGTTTTGTTATCTTCCCCTTGACTTTTCCTGGGTCATTCGCCGTTTTGTAAAGCGACTCAAACCCGACCTTCTAGTCCTGGTTGAAGGGGATTTCTGGTATAACCTTCTAAAGGAAGTCAAAAAATCAGGGGGCTCTATTGCGCTCGTTAATGGAAAGGTTTCTGAGAAATCTTTCAAGCGCTACCTTGTCTTGAAGTCTTTTAGTCAAATGCTCTTTCAAAAAATTGATAGATTTTGTGTTCAAAGCGAGGAGTACCTCAAGCGATTTCTCAAACTTGGGATTGACCCCGATAAAATCACTGTTATTGGAAACCTGAAATATGACATTCCTGAGCCTGATGTCTCAGAAGAGAATAAACAAGCTTGGAAGGACAAATTAGGCATTCAGCAAGGCGATCTAGTCCTCACAGTGGGTTCGACTCATGAAAACGAAGAAGAGCTTCTTCTGCGGGCTTTGAAGCCTTTTTGGAATAAATACGAAAACTTAAAGCTACTGCTCGTTCCTCGGCACCCAGAACGCTTTAGAAAAGTTGAGAAAATCGTAGAACAAGATGGAATTCCTTTTGAGAACTACTCTACTTTAGCTCAAAGCAAGGGGAATGAAAAAATCATTCTTATTGATGAAATGGGAGTCCTTCCTCACTGTTATCGGGTGTCTGACCTTTCGATTGTGGGAGGGAGTTTTATTCAAGGAGTCGGAGGTCATGACATTTTTGAACCGGCAAAAATGGGGATTCCGGTGCTTTTTGGCCCCTATATGAATAATCAACGTGAGCTTTCCCGCCACTTAACCAAATCTGGAGTTGGAAAGCAGGTTTCAATTGGTGAACTTTCTTCTCTTTTAGAAAGATATCTATCAACCCCTTCTCTCATGGAAGAAGATGGAGAGAAAGGAAAGCGTTTTGCTCAAAAAGTGATGGGATCTTCCTTCCGAACTTGGAAACAGATTGAACAATATTTAACTTCTTCTTGAGTAGAAATGTTCTCGCTGTTATCCTTCTACCTAATTGCCGCGGGGTGGAGCAGTGGTTAGCTCGTTGGGCTCATAACCCAAAGGTCGGAGGTTCGAGTCCTCCCCCCGCTAATTTCTCAGGGCGGCATAGCTCAGTTGGTAGAGCAACGGAATCATAATCCGCAGGTCCTTGGTTCGAGTCCGAGTGCCGCTACTCTTCCAAATCCAAATCTAAATCTCATTGAAATATACACATAGCTTTAGTATCCTTTTTGAAAAATTGCAAAAATAGTTAACAATAACTTGAAATTTTGCAAATCAAAAAAAAAGGGATCTTGAAATACTCGACACTAGTTTACTTTGATTATCTGTGAAAAAATGAGAATTAAGGCTTGAGCTTTCAAGGTGAGTTTTAAGTATTAAAAAAGAGGAAATAATGGAGGTTAAAAGTTCTGTATTAACAATTTCTAAACACCTGCAAAGCCCTTTTTTAGAGTTAGACAAAAAGATAGAGGTATTAGTTGATTCAGAGAGCCTCCTGATCAATCTAGCTCAGAAGAGTATGTGCTTAGCTTTAAGTATTCTTTTATACCCATCTTGTGGGGCATTATACTTTTTAGGTAAGGTCATAGAATGTCTCACTTTGAGACTTGTTGAGGAACCTACGAAGAATGAAGAAGTATTTTCGAGAAGTTCTTCTGAAGAGGATCTCAGTTATAAAGGCGCAAGCTTTGAAGTAGAAGAACCAAGAGGCTCTACATCGATTAAAAAGCGTTTTAAAGTTGGAGCGTCTGAAGAGGATGCGCAGGAATTCCAACGATTTTTTACGAATTTTCAGAAAAAGGCAAATAGTCTTTATCGTGAAAAGACTGCGCCTGCAAGAAATTCACTGCTACCCCCTGATCCCGAAATACTCAAACAAATTAATCAGTTTTATAAAACCCCATTTCCTGCCGATCTACCAAAAGGTTTTTCGGCTATTTGTACACGTAGCTCTGCTTGTATTTTTTACGATGCTGCTCCTGATACTGTATTTAAGGTAGGGCGATTTAGTAGTGATACAAAAGAGTATGTTGAAGGCACTGTTGAATGCATGAATAAAGCTCGTGACTTCTGCAATGAAAAAGGACTGTTCCTTTTACATATTCCCCAAACAACCTATGCTCAACTTGACAATGGTTCTTATATTATTATTCAAGAGAGAATTCCCATTCATAATCCAGACTGGGATTATCAAAAAGGCCTTTATCAAAGTCTTGCCACCTCTTCAGAATCCGAAGCTTATATTAGAGAAGTTTACCTGCAACTAGCCACTTTTATAGCTGGCTTTGGTTTTAGTGATGTAAAGTGGGATAATATTCCTATTTCAGATACGGGGCATGTAGCTTTATTTGATATTGACTCACGAAGTGCTGTTGCAGGCTTTTTGCGAGGAGGAGCTGGTGTTGAGTGTGGGTTGCTTAGAGCAATACCACCAAAGTGGCAAGAAGAAATTGTTGAGAAAGTCTCGCATTTAATATCAGGAGATCAAAAAAATGAGATTTCCAAAGCAATGCCAAGTAAAAAAAGGCAATCTGAAAAAACTTGGAGTAAAGTTCGTCGCTATGCTCAATTTGCAGAGGAAAAAGGCATTATTACTCCTCGACAGCTGCTTGGTCTTGAGCAGAAGCATCTCAAAAACTTAGACTATGAAGAGCAGGTGATTGCGAAGGCTCTTATTCAGTGTGTTAATCAACTTATGTTAAATAATTTAGAATACCCAAACTTAAGAAAGGCTAGGAAAGTATCTGTTAATTTTGATTCCATGAACTTTGAAAAGAAATTACCCGAGTGCATGAGAAGTTATTTAATAATTAGCTCCAAATTAGAAAGTTCTCTAAAAAAACTCACACAAGCTAGGGTTATTTTTTCAGTTAAAGTAAAGCATCACGCCTCTTTAGCTGTTGTTTCTTGCTAGCTGTTTAAGCGTAAAAACGAATAGGTGTAGAAAGAAAGGTATGAAGCTCATCGAGTTTGTAGTTGAGCTTTATATTGGAGTCAAAGCGTCTATCGAGCATTGAATGAGAGACTCTCAAACGCATGTTGGTGTCCTCAAGGTCATAACCTCCTAGCGGCTCAAGTTGAGCATAAAGGTCCTCTAGGTACTTTTCTCTTTTCGAAAGTAAGTCCGCTCGCGTAGATTTGCTTTCGAGGGAGATTTTTTTACCGTCAACATAAGTGTATTTTCGTGCTTTCATGACTTCCTTATAAGACTCTAAAAACATGCCAATGAGTTTTTGCTTTGGAATTGCTTCTTGCTCTCCGTTTACGACCTTGAGTTTTTCTTGGTAAAACTCATGCATGAATAGAGCTTCTTGCATGTCAAAAAAAGTATTGCAGATTTCTTCTGAAAGGCGTTCAAGTTCAGGCTTGAATAAGGCTAGAACTTCAGATGCAATTGGTTGGAACCTTAAAAGTTCTCGGGTTTCTCGCTTTATTATGGACAGAAGGTTTAGGGTAGCAACAACACTTTTCGTGCATTTAGAGAGAAATGAATCTTCAGGGCTATAGGGGGGGGCTCTCAAGAATAACGGGCTGATTTTTTTAAGTTTTGAGTCAACTTCAGCAATTGCTATATTTGGCAGTCTTTTTGTGTAATCTGAAACTGAGCCCTGCACATCATGAGGCAGAATGCTCCCTATAGATTCATTAACTCGCATAAATCTAACCCATTAATAATAGTAATATTATAATGTTTATTATTGTTTATTTTCAACTAAACAATAAAATTAACATTATATTAAATTTTTAATTATAAGGATTTTATTCTGCATCAATGTCTTTAACCCAAGACATGCGAACGAGATAACCGTATTCTTCAATAGTAGAGAGAGCCTCTTTCTCTGAGATGGGACGTACAAAACGATCATTGCACTCTTTCCAGCCATCTTCAGTTCGAACGATTGTGATATAGTGTCCACTTTGAGCAGTCTTTCCAAAGTGACAGACCACGCTGCTTACTTGGTATTCCGCGTGTTTCCAAACCTCGCCATTCTCATCTGAGATAGGTAGTTTAACACGCTCGTTAAACCCTTGAATTGGGGTGTGGACTTTTTGTTCTTTTCTTCCGTCATGTGCAACACTGGGGAGTCGAACAGCTAAGTTACGTGGAGACATTCCCGTGGGATCAGCGCTACGAAAGTAGATTCTTTTTTCCCCGCCTTCAATTTTTTCTACTTCAAACATACGGTTAAGAGTTTTTTGCAAAGTAGGCGAATTGGCATCTAAGCCATTTATATTGATAATTGTACTTGCTCCATCCCTTTTATGATTAGTTGTGCCATCTTTTTTTGAATGGATCGCGCTGTACTCTACATAAGAGAATTCTGGATGCTTTGAAGCATCAAGAGAGTCAAATAAATGTACGAGAAGCTCATGGGGATCTTCTTGTGCACGTAATGGGTTGAGATGAGCATCTTTCACAACTTCAGATGACCAGAGTTTCGTTAGAATTTTAGTTAGCTCACTTTCTCTCGGAGCAGGCTTTCTTTCATATTCTGCTTTAAGCTCTCGTAAATTAGTTTGAAGGTCAACACGCTTTTGGAAGTCTGAGCTGCTTTCTACTTTGCCCCTATGATCGACTCTTTTAGTTAGAGGAGTTGTTAGAAGAGCTTCTGCCTGTGGAGAAGATAGAAAAAATGCTTGTAGGGTTGCATTTCCAAAGCAAGAGGTATTTGTCGGGTTTGGTAACCCTATCTGCTTTCCTTTAGGAGCGATGTCTACAGGTTTAGAGCTTTTCATGAGGCGTTGGACGGTGAACTCTTGTACGCGAAATGGTGTTGAGGCTGAGTCATTGACTGAGGAAGTCTTTGAGAGCGCTCTGTCTTTTTGAATAGGAGCCATACTTTGAAATTTTGTTTCGGCAAAGTGTCTCTGAGCTATATCCTTAATGAGGGCAGCGTCTTTGATCCCACTCTCATGTGCGACGACTTTAAGGTTATTAAGGGTCGATTCAGAGGGTCGGTCAAGGTATTCGTTAAGCGCTTGGTTATAAGCGGCTTGACCTGGAGTGAGCGTTGTAATCCCTGTTGTCATAAATTTAACCTAATAATATTACTTACTTATCTCTATTATAACATAATTTTTAAAATATAATAAATTAATTATTAATATAATATAAATAGCTGTAAGTTATTGGTTTAAGTTTTAAAACAATGATAAAGTATTGGTTTTAAAAGAATTAAGGAATTTTAAGTAGAGTGCGGGCTCTAATCAAGCTCTTTAAAAAGAGGAGGTTTTTCCCTACTGCCAATCACCATCGAGCCATGGTCATCATACAGGTGGTTGTGCGATTTGATGTATTCTTGCAATTCCTTTAGGCGTTCGCCTTTGACTTCCTCTGAAACTCCCTCTTCTTCGACTTCAGCGACCAGTTTATCATAGCGCATATTCACCTCCGAGTAATCTAAGAGCTGCCACCTAAAACATGACAGGTTTAAGAACTTTTCACTTTAGAACTAAGTCGGAAATTATGTGAAGTTTATTTTTTACGAAGTGTATTAATGAGGTAACGCAAAAGGTATTTAACCCTTCGGATAGGATGGAAAGGCGCTTGAGGGCTTGCTAAGTCATCTGCATTGATTCTATAGATGAGATGATTGGCATTTTGCCAACTAAAGTTCACTGCATTTCCAATGCGCATGATATAGGGGTAATGTTTTTTTGCTAAATTATGGACATGAGCATTAAACCTTCCATAGGGATAGACAAAGGTTGTCACTTTAGTTTCTAACCGCTTTTCAAGTTGGTTTTTTGAGGTAAGGAGTTCGTATTCCGGGTCGACCTTTATTGTTGTGAGGGGAAAATGGTTAACTGAGTGAGACGCTATGTGAACAAGTCCTGAATTATGCATCTCTTTAAGTTCATCCCAAGTGCAATAGGCAGGAGAGGGCAGAGGGGGTGTTTTCTCAGGGAGTGTTAAGATTTTTTCTAGTCTTTTTTCAGCATGTAAACTCACTTTTTCAGGAATGAAAGCAACGGGAACAGACAAAACTGCTTTAAGCTTGTGTTTTTTTAGGAGGGGAAAAATGTAATGGTAGAAGTCGAAATAAGCATCATCAAAAGTAAGACAAACCACATCTTGTTTGGGAAGAGGCTCTCCTGGCAGAACTGTTTGATATCTCTCCTGAATCCAGGGAAAGTGCTTGTTGAATAAAGAGAGGGGATTAGCGTATTTACCGTTTCCGACGCGATGATAAAGAAGTGAGAGTAGCATCTGACTGGTTCAGCTCTTCTAGTTTGAGGTATTTATAAAATGTGGTTTGTGCATTGTATGCAGAAATAATAAACCCCTCACGCCCATCTAAAAAACCTTTTTTTAAGAGGTAAGACTTAAGAAAAGTATAGGAGCTTTTTAGGAGTGCTTTGAGGAGAGAAGCCGATTTTTTTTGTTTATTTTGCTGAGCAAAAAGTGAAGAGTAGTTTTCCATCTTTTTCAAGAAATCAGAGATGGAGCGGTAAGAATAGTGTTTGACAGGGTTGTGTAGTTTTACTTCTCTAAGGTTGTCTGAGAGAATTTTTTCATGGACAAAGTCATTTGTGAAGTGGGTTTGAGTTTTGTTGTAAAGACGTATATGCCTATCAGGGAACCACCCACAACCGCGAATGTGCTTTCCGTTGAAATAGTTGTGAAAAGGAAAGGAGTAGACACATTTGCGCTTGAGCTTGTGACTTAAAATTTCTCGAGCAAGTTCCTCTGAAAGCACTTCATCACTGTCAAGAGAAAGGATCCACTCATGAGAAGCTTTTTCTGCTGCTAAGTTATGAAGTGGCCCGAAACCTTGGAACTCGGCTTCAAACACTTTGACATTGGGAAAGGTACGGGCTATATCGAGCGTCAAATCGGTTGAGCCTGTATCGAGAACAATAACCTCATCAAAATCTTCTAAGGCTTTTAAGCAGGTTGCTAAGGTCTCTTCAGAATTCTTAGTCAAAATAGTTACTGAAATCATATCGACTACCTTGTTTGTTAAGGGAATAGGTATACATTTTTCTCTCTTTTTTCACTATGATATTGTAAGCCTTTTAAAACAAATAGGTTAAGTGGAATATAAATCCTCCCCTAGGTGGTGTTGGTCACTTATATGGAAGAACCCTTCCTGAACGAGCTTTTTTTTTATTCCTGTTTTTAGCTATAGTGAGCGTTTTTTTGAATCTCTTTTGCGAGTCGTTATGGTCAAGAACTATGAGCTTGAAAAAGGTTACACATTTGATGATGTGTGCCTGGTCCCTCAATTTAACAACGTTCCTTCTCGAACTGAACCCTCTTTAGATTCCTGGCTAACGAAGAACCGGAAAGTGAAAATACCGATTCTTTGCTCCAACATGGATACCGCGATTAGTCATGACTTAGCTGAAATCCTAGTCAAGGCTGGCTCTACACCGATTTATCACCGTTTTACAGCTGATACCAAAGATCAAAAAGACTGGGTAAAAAAATGGGGTGAACAGACGTTTGTTTCGTGTGGGGTACGTGAAGACCAACTTGAACTTGTCAGTGAGCTATTTGATTTAGGAGCAGCAGGTGTCTGCGTAGATGTGGCGCATGGTCACTCTCAGCAAATGTTGCACTTCGTAGAAAAGCTCAAAAAAGCTCACCCTGATAAAGAGGTGATCGCAGGGAATGTCTGTACACCGATGGCTTACCATGATCTTGTCAATGCTGGTGCAGATGCTGTCAAGGTAGGCATTGGTCCAGGTGCAGCTTGTACGACTCGAGTGATTACAGGCTTTGGGGTTCCTCAGTTTAGTGCGATTTATGAGTGCGCAAAAGTTGGTGAAAAACTCCGAGTTCCTCTCATTGCTGATGGAGGAATTCGCACAAGTAAAGATGTGGTATTGGCTCTTGCTGCAGGAGCAAGCACGGTCATGCTTGGGAAGCTTTTTGCTCTAACTGAAGAAAGCGCAGCTGAAAAACGAATGGGAACAAATAGAAAGGAAGCAAAGTACCGCGGGCAAGCCAGTGAAGACTTTCAAACCGACTTCTACGGAGGATTAAAAGAAAAAACAGTCGCAGAGGGAGTTGACTTTTGGGCTCCAGTTAATGGCTCGGCAGGAGATTTAATTGACCAGTTGCTTGGAGGCATTCGAAGTGGGTTAACTTACGGTGGAGCTCGTAACATTAAAGAACTGCAGCGTAAAGCAGAGTTTATGTCAGTTTCCCATGCGTATGTTCAAGAAAGTCATCCGAGACCTGGAGGGTAAAGATGGAAAAGAAAAAACAGCTTGGCATGTGGATGCTTACTGCCCTAGTCGTAGGGAATATGATTGGGTCAGGAGTTTTTCTTCTTCCTGCATCATTAGCACAATATGGAACCATAACGATTTTTAGTTGGATTGGAACAGCTATAGGAGCCCTTCTTCTCGCTCTTGTTTTCTCGAAGCTTTGTACGCTTTTTCCTAAAACTGGTGGACCGTATATCTATTGCAAAGAAGGCTTTGGAAGCTTTATCGGTTTTCAGGTGGCTTATAATTACTGGATTTACATGTGGGTTGGAAATGCGGCAATTGCTGTTGCTTTTACAGGTTATTTAAGCACATTTTGGCCGGAGCTAACCTCTAATAACCTATTAGCATTTTTTGTGACAGCAGGAGTTGTTTGGCTTTTTACTGTTATTAATGTGATTGGAGTCCACTTCGCTGGGTTCTTGCAAGTTATCCTTACTATTTTGAAATTTGTTCCTTTGATTCTCATTGCCATTATAGGAATCTTTTTTGTTGAGGGAAAAAATCTTTCCTACGTCAATGTCAGCTCTGAATCAAATTTTGGGGCTTTTTCAAGTGGAGCGATGCTCACTCTTTGGGCCTTTCTGGGAATGGAATCTGCCTCCATTCCAGCTGATGATGTAAAAGATCCCCAAAAAACGATTCCCAGAGCAACGATCCTTGGAACAACATTGACGGCAATTGTTTATATTTTAAGCACAATTGCAATCATGGGTGTTATCCCTATTCCAATGCTTATGGACTCCGCAGCTCCGTTTGCTGACTTAGCAGGGAAAATTTTTGGCAACTGGGGCAGGTTAGTGATGGGGGCTGCAGCAGTAATCTCTTGTGTAGGTGCTTTAAATGGTTGGATTCTCCTGCAAGGGCAAATTCCTTTAGCTGCAGCAAAAGATGAACTATTTCCAAAAAAATTCAGTCAAATTTCAAAAAACCGCTCTCCTGTGTTTGGTATTGTATTCAGTTCGATTTTGGTGACATTGCTACTCATTCTGAACTTTAACAAAAACCTTGTCGACCAGTTTACCTTTATCATTTCACTTGCAACGCTTGCGGCGATCATTGCTTACCTCTATTCGACCGTGGCGGAGTTTGTTATTTACGTTAAACACCCTGATAAAGTGGATAAACCAAGTGTTGTCAAGTCTCTCACGATTGCAGGGCTTGCTTTTCTCTATACTTTCTGGATGACAGTTAGCTCAGGTCAAGAGATTGTTTTTTATGGAGCTCTTCTCATGTTCACAAGTATTCCGATCTATGGGTGGATGGAATGGAAAAAATATCAAAAACAGTTCATAGGTACATAGGTCATGAAACAGCGCCAATTAGGACTTTGGATGCTTACAGCCCTTGTTGTAGGCAATATGATTGGATCGGGAGTTTTTTTACTTCCGGCTTCCTTAGCTTCATTTGGAACGGTAACCATTTTTAGCTGGATTGCAACGTCAATTGGAGCGATGCTTCTCGCTCTTGTTTTTGCAAAACTCAGCACTCTCTTTCCCAAAACGGGTGGTCCTTATGTCTTTTGTCGGGAAGGTTTTGGAGACTTTGTTGGTTTTCAAGTGGCTTACAATTATTGGGTCTCGATGTGGATTGGAAATGCGGGAATTGCCGTTGCTTTCACGGGCTATCTCAGCACATTTTTTCCTGAAGTGAATCATAATAATCTCCTAGCTTTTGTTGTCACAGCAGGAGCTGTTTGGATTCTTACACTGGTCAATATCATTGGGATTCATTTTGCAGGATTCATGCAGCTGATTTTAACGATTTTAAAATTTGTTCCTCTGGTCTTGATCGCCCTTATCGGAGTCTTTTTTGTCGATTGGAACAACTTTGCCTATTTTAACGTGAGTGGAAAATCAAACTTTTCTGCTTTTTCAGGTGGTGCGATGATGACTCTATGGGCATTCTTAGGAGTTGAGTCTGCGTCGGTACCTGCAGATGAAGTGAAGAATCCTAAAAAGACCATTCCACGAGCAACACTTCTTGGGACGGGGCTTGCAGCGATTGTTTACATCTTGTGCACCATTGCTATTATGGGTGTGATCCCCATGCCGCAGCTTAAAGACTCTGCAGCGCCTTTTGCCGATTTAGCAGGCAAAATTTTTGGCGAATGGGGTAAATTTGTGATGGGAGCAGTTGCTGTCATTTCTTGTTTAGGCGCTTTAAATGGGTGGATTTTACTGACAGGGCAGATTCCTCTAGCAGCAGCGAAGGACAATTTATTTCCCAAGAAATTTGCCAACGTTTCCAAAACTCGTGCACCTGTATTTGGAGTGATTGTCTCTTCGATTTTAGTCACTGCTCTTCTCTTTTTGAACTTCAATAAAAACCTAGTTGATCAATTCACCTTTATCATCTTACTGGGAACTTTGGCCGCGATTCTAGCTTATATCTATTCTTGTATTGCCGAATTTGTAATTTATGTGAAACACCCGGATAAAGTAGATAAAGCAAGCGTGGTGAAGTCACTCACGATCTCTGGGTTGGCCTTTCTTTATACTTTCTGGATGGTGATCAGTTCAGGTCAAGAAATCGTCTTCTATGGGGCTTTACTCATGTTTACAAGTATTCCTGTTTACGGATGGATGGAATGGAAAAAATACAAAAAGCAATTTGTTGGGGTATAAGCTATGGGCTCCATTAAGAAAATTTATGACAGCGTTCACCGGTTCATTCATGTTGATCCACTCGAAAGCGACTTAATCAATTCACGTCCTTTTCAGCGGCTTCATTACATTCATCAACTAGGAGTCACCTATTTTGTTTATCCTGGTGGCACCCATCGTCGATTTGAGCATTCTTTAGGGGTAATGGAACTAGCAACACGTATGTACGATGAAGTTACCATGGGAGACACACCCATTCATCTCTCTGAAGAGTATAAAAAACTACTTAGCGAATTTGTACCATCTATTGGAAGTCAAACTCACCGCTACTGGCGTCGTATCTTGCGTTTAGCAGCCCTTTGCCATGATTTAGGTCATTTGCCTTTCTCCCATACTGCAGAACATGAGATTCTCGGAAAAGGCGGGCATGAGGCCTGGACCTCTAAAATCATCAATAGCATCTATCTAGCTCCGGTTTGGAGTCTTTTACAACAAGAGTATCCAGATAGAGATGTTAAAGAAGACGTGATGAAAATCTCATTAGGAGAAAGTAAGTTTCTAGACCTTTACCCTACAACTAAGGGGTTTTCTCCTTGGGAAAGGGTTGTAACAGCAATTATTACGGGTGATTTCTTTGGTGCTGATCGCATTGATTATCTTTTACGTGATTCGAAGTGCACAGGGCTTGCTTATGGACTTTTTGATTATCATCAACTGATTGAAATGCTCAAGATTATTCCCACAGAAGAAGACTCTGGAGTCCTTGCTCTTGGCGTTGAAGAAAATGGAATTGAATCTTGTGAAGCTTTATTGCTTGCTCGTCACTATATGCATAAAAGGCTTTATCAGTATGCCAGCGTTAAATCTTATTCCTTTCATTTAGCCCGCTTTATGGGTGGAGTTTATTATGATCTTGGAGAGGAGCTCGAACGTTATATTTCTATGACAGATAATGAAGTTCTTGCCGAACTCAATCGTGCTTCAGTCGACCCGCAACATCCAGGTCATTTTGATGCAAAGTGCCTCTATTTGCGTCAAAATCGATTCCGAGCGATTCCCTTGGTAACTCCTCCAGAAGAAAAAGATTTAGTGGAAATGCGAGAGGGGCTTTCGATTCCCATGGATCAAATGGCCTGGCAAATCGCTCATAAAGAAGAGGGGAGGCAAGGACTAGATTTTCCCGTTCTTCGCCAGGATGGAACCATTGATAACGGGGTAAATTTGTCAGAGATTTCTATTCCATCAGGTAAACGCAGTTGGGTGTATATTGCGCCAGAATATGAAATTTCACTTCGAAAAAATTTAAGACATGTGGATGCATTAGGATGAAACGATTTTTAGTTTTGATTTTTTTACTTACAGGAATTGCTGCTTGGGCAGAGTGTCCGGTTATTCCTGTTGCTGTCCCACCTCCTACAGAGGCAGCTACCCGCTTTTATCACTCAGGTAACATTTTATGGACCGTTAAAACACTATGGGGGCTTGTACTACCAGCACTCATTGTCTTCACAGGCTTTTCAGCAAAAATTAGGCAGCTTGCACGTTTTCTTGGAAGACGTGCTGTTGGGACCTTCATTATCTTTTTGATTTTTTATGGAATTCTGGTTGCTATTGTTTCCTTTCCTATTGACTACTACAGTGGATTCATTCGTCCTCATGATTATGGGCTTTCAATGCAAGCTTTTGGCCGCTGGTTTAATCATTACCTCATCAGTTTTTGTGTTCAAACAGCAACAAGTTTGATTATTTTTGGAGTTTTGTACTTGCTAGTAGCAAAAAGTCCAAAAAGGTGGTGGCTCTATATGGGGCTTTTGATGATTCCCATTCAGATTTTTTTCCAAATCGTCCAGCCTCTCTATATTTCTCCGCTTTTTAACAAGTTTGGTCCAATGCAGGATAAGCAACTTGAACAAAAAATTCTGAACTTAGCAGAAAGAGCTGGCATTGAAAATAGTCGTGTTTTTGAAGTGGATAAAAGCTCTGACACAAAAATGATGAATGCCTATGTAACTGGCTTTGGAAATTCCAAGCGAATTGTTCTTTGGGATACGATCATTAAGGGAATGAATGAGAAAGAGCTTCTTTTTGTTATGGGACATGAAATGGGCCATTACGTTTTGAATCACATCTGGTGGGGCATTCTTTTCACTTCAGGCATGGCAATTATCATCATGCTACTCATTTTCCTGACATCCAAGTTCTTTCTCAAAAAGTGTACGCGCGCAATGGGATTTACAGAGCTCAAAGACATAGCTTCTTTGCCACTTGTTTTATTGCTTTATAGCTTCTTTTCTTTCGTCTTTACGCCAGCCGAAAACCTTTTCTCTCAGATGCATGAGCGTCAAGCAGATCGTTTTGGTCTCGAGATCACACATAACAATCATGGTGCAGCAACAGGATTTTTGAAGTTAATAGGATCGAATCTCGGATACCCCTATCCAGGAAAGTTTTACATGCTATTTCGAGCCTCTCACCCCTCCATTGGGTCTCGTATTGAGTTCTTCAACACCTATCACCCTTGGTGTGAAGGGAAACCTTCTCATTATCAAAAATATTTTAAAGAGGGGACTCAAACTCATGCTCCATGATAATATGTGAGTATGTTTCGAGAAAAACTAGCATCAATCAAATCTGAATTGCTCAGTTACTCTCCTTTGGAGAGGCTAATCGTGCTCTGTTGCATGATTTGTAGCTTTTGTATCACATCTGAATATGCTGTGACCAAGCCCACGAGTAATTCGGTTTTTATTACTCATTACACAGTCAAGTGGCTTCCTTATGCCTGGCTTGCTACAGTTCCGCTCAACCTTCTTGTTGTGAGTCTTTACAACCGCTTTTTACCGGTTCTAGGTTGTTTTCGTCTCTTTCTTTTGACTGTTGGGACTACTTTAGGAGTAAACCTTCTTTCAGCAGGTTTTATTGGACAAGTCTCTTTTCTTCCTTTTATTCTCTACATTTGGAAAGATATTTATGTTCTTCTCATGTTTCAGCAGCTGTGGTCTGTGATCCATGCAATGACAAAAATGTCCCGAGCTAAATATCTTTATGGCATTTTATTTGGTGTAGGAGGACTGGGGTCGATTGTCGGGAGCATGATACCGAGTTTTTTTGCTGTCAAAATCGGTTCAGAGAACCTTCTTTTTTCAACTATTCCGATTTATGCAGTCTTTATTTTTGCCTATTTTTTCCTTCTCAAACACAGTGGCTTTTTACACTCTCACAAACAAGATGATCAATTACGCATGGGACCCAAGCATACTTCGCAAGGCTTTAGTCTCATTCGAACTTCACGTGCTTTAAAATTTATCCTCCTTATCGTTGTCTTGATGCAGCTCTCAACAACTGTCATGGACTATCAATTTAATACTTTTTTGCAGAATCGGATCCCTGATCAAAATCTCCGCACTCAATTTTCTGGGAGACTTTGGGGGATGATTAATACCATCAATCTTTGCCTGCAGTTTGTGGCATCCTTTTTGCTCGTTCAGTTTTTGGGGCTGCGAAGAAGTCATATCTTGATTCCGGGGATTCTTTTTGTGAATGCGGTGGGCTATTTGATGCACCCGACCTTTGCCATGATTACCTACTCTTTTTCAGTCATCAAAACGTTTGATTACTCCATTTTCAATATTATCAAAGAAATGCTCTATGTTCCTCTGAAGACAGGTGAAAAATTTCATGCAAAAGCCATTATCGATGTTTTTGCCTACCGAAGTGCAAAAGCTCTAGCATCTGTTGTGGTGATTCTTTTACAAGTTTTTTGCCCCCTGCATTTGCCTTATGCATTTTCTTGGGCTCATGTGGTGCTCTTTTTCATTTGGATTGCCTCTGTTGTCATCCTCTTGAAAGAGGAAAAACCTCAAGAAGCTCAAGTTGTCTAGATAGTGTCATCATGAGATGGGTATTCAGTAAGTGGCTCCTAAGAGAAAAGTTCAAGGTAACCAATACAGAAAACCCAAGTTGGGCTGTTGAAGGAGGTTAACAATGAAATTTTCCATAGGAATCACTTAAGGGATGATCAATTCATGAAGACACTGTCTAGCATTTTAAATCGTGACTCCTTATAATTTTTTCCTATTTGAATGCAATTAAAGGGAGCTCATTCATGCCGCAGATCAAACGGTCATTTATTGAAGGGGAAGAAATCGTTGAAGTTGATATGGAACCAAAAGATATCTTGCATAACCCCATTCTGAATAAGGGAACAGGATTTACTGAAGAAGAAAGAGTTGACCTTGGCATTCATGGCCTACTTCCTTATCATTCTTCAACAATTGAGGAGCAAGTCCAGCGTCGCTACGCTAACTTCTGTTCAAAGGAAAGTGAAATCTCTCGGTATATGTTTTTAACCGCTCTTCAAGATCGGAACGAGACTCTTTTTTTTCGGTTAGTTTCAGAGCATGCAGAGGAAATGCTGCCTTATATCTACACTCCAACGGTTGGAGATGCTTCCTTAAACTACAGTTACCTCTACAATCAAAATAGAGGAATCTACCTGTCTTATCCCTTTAAAGATCGCATGGAAGAAATGGTTGCCAAAATTCCAAAAGATCGCGTTGATGTTATTGTGGTGACAGATGGAGGACGTATTTTAGGCTTAGGGGACTTGGGTGTGGGAGGCATGGCAATTCCTGTTGGGAAGCTATCTCTTTATACTCTTTTTGGAGGAATCCACCCCGATCATACGCTTCCTGTACTCCTTGATGTTGGGACAGACAACGCAAACCTTTTGAATGATCCCCTTTATCTTGGCTGGCGGCATGAACGCGTTAAAGGAAAAGAATACGCAGATTTTATTGATTCTTTTCTAAAAGCTATTACGAAACGTTTTCCCAATGTTATCATCCAATGGGAAGATTTTTCCAAGCAAAATGCTCAGCCCCTTCTAGATCGCTATAAAGATGAATACTGTTGCTTTAATGATGATATACAAGGGACAGCAGGTGTGGTGACAGCCGGTATTTTTGCTGCAATTGAAGGAACAGATGCAGAACTTAAATCCCAGCGCCTTGTGATTTATGGAGGAGGTTCGGCAGGAATAGGTGTTGCTCATTTGATTACTCAAGCCATGATTAAAGAGGGGATGACGGAAGAAGAGGCAAAATCTCGCATCTTTGTTTTGGGAAGAAATGGATTAGCTCATACTCAATCTGAAGGTTTAGACGATCTTAAAAAACGCTTTGCTCAGAAGGCAGAGGTGATTCAGGGTTGGGGTGTGAAAGATATGCAAGACATCTCTCTCTTAGAAACTATTCAACATGCGAAGCCAACGATTCTCATAGGAACTTCAGCTCAACCAAGCTCTTTTACAGAAGAAATTGTTGTTGAGATGAAGAAACATGTAGCACGGCCTATCATCTTTCCTCTATCTAACCCAACATCCAAATCAGAAGCTTTGCCTGAAGATCTCATGCAATGGACCAAAGGTCAAGCCTTGATTGCAACAGGAAGTCCCTTTCCACCTGTAGAATATGAGAAGAAAAAATACACCATTGGGCAGTGCAATAATGTGTTTATTTTTCCTGGAGTGGGTCTAGGAGTTATGGCTACAGGTGCTAAGCGAGTAACTGATGGCATGTTTTTGAAAGCTGCAGAAGTACTCAGTAAGTTTGCACCTATTCTAAATAATCCTTATGCATCCCTATTCCCACGTATCAAACAACTTCCTCCAATCAGTAAAGCAATCGCCATAGCTGTTGGAAAGGTTGCAGTTGAAGAAGGTGTTTGTGATCATCCACCAGCGGATATTGAAAAGGCAGTTGAAGAAGCGATTTGGACTCCGAAATATGCAAAGCTTAAGAAAATGTGTCCATGACTTTTTCATAATCGGGTTCCTGAGCGATTTCGGGAACAAGCTCTGTATAGATGATTGTATGGTCTTCATCTAAGGCCACAAGCGCGCGGGCTGCAATGCCTTGAAGAGGACCGTCTGTTATTAAAACGCCATAATCTTCTGCAAACTTGCGGTCACGCATCATTGATAAGGTTTCAACTTTCTTGAGTTTTTCTAGACCGCAAGCTCGTTTTAAAGCAAAAGGGAGATCTGCTGAGATATAAAGAATCCTGAAATCACTGCGGTTAGCTAGAACTTCTTCAAACTTCTTTGCTGAAGTTAGGCAAACAGGTGTATCCAAACTGGGAACAATAGAAAGAATTAAGTTTTTTCCTTTGTAATCTTTAAGGGATCGCTCTTTTAAATCTGTCGAAATCAACACAAAATCTGGAGCAGGACTTCCAATTTCAGGAAGCGTTGCATTTGTGTGAATGGGAGTGCCTTTTAATGTAATTTCTGTCATATCAACCGACCTTACCATTTTTTTTTCACAATTTCAATTTTTTCTTTGAAATCAATGTTAAGATTTAGTTAAGCTTTCGTGAAAATTATTGAACTTAAGAATCTTTTGATCGATGAACAACCGTAAAACCTTACAGAATTCTGCTAGCCGAATCACTTCTCTTTTTTCTACAAAGGAAAAAAAAGAAGACCGTGTCAAATCAGTTCATGAAAGACAAAAATACATGCGGCTTAATTTCTTGTTGCTTACAGCCGTTCTAAAGGAAGCAAAGAATAATCAGAAAGAAAAAGAAAAGCGAACCTTTTCCTTTTTTCCTCTATTTACTTCAAAGATTTTAAGCTCTGATAACCCTCATTTGATTGAAATTACCAAGCAAGCCCACTCTTGTTGTACAAGACAAGACCTCCACCTTTTTCCCTTTAAACAGTTTTTCTTGCGTAATGAGTTCACAATGAGACGAGTCATTGAGTGGCGTCTTTCGAAGTATATTAAAAGTAAAGATCAGCTTAAATCGTTTGTTGAGGTAATGAAAGAGACCCCTCCAGACTCCTTTCGGCGCCATCTTGTTACGCTGATCGACCAAGATGAAAAAGAAGAAGATCTTTCTAAAGAGCAAATCGAAAAAGCTGAAAAAGAGCAGGAAAATAGATGGGAACTTTGGAAGCACCATGCTGATGGAGACCCATTTCGCGTTTCCAGAACTTAGACGGTGTCTCTGAGTTTAATTCGCAGAGGTTCTCTTAACTCAACTTTAACCAATAATCATGCTTAAGCCAGCCAAAACTAAGACAACGCCGAATACGCGCCTTAGAATATCTGTTGGCAGAAGGTGTGCAAGCTTGACTCCCCAAGGGGCAGCAAAGAATGCAACGATACTGATCACAATGAATGCAGGGATGTAAATGAAGCCATACGTGTAGGGGTAATGGGTATCTTGGATTCCCATTGCTAGGAAGAACATAGCTCCCGTTAAAGAGATAAGAAAACTCAGAGCTGAAGAGGTCCCAATCGCTTTTTTCATGGGAACATGGTAGTGTGTTAAGACGGGCACATTGATGAGCCCTCCTCCAATTCCAAGCATTGTCGATAAAGTGCTAACCCCAAGAGCGATTCCAGATAACCCGAAAAAACCTGGCATGGAGCGTTTTTTTTTGATTTTTGCTTCAGGGAGCAGAAAACGTAGGCCTAAAAGACACTCAAAAACACCAAAAAAGATCTGCAAAAAATGACTCGGCAAGAGTTTGGCAATATATGCGCCAACAAAAGATCCAACAATAACTCCAAGAGCCATGGGTTTTACAACAGAAAAGATCACACCTTTTTTTCGATGATGAGAGTAAAGAGAAGATAGACTATTGAAAACCATAGATGCTAGTGAGGTACCGATAGCGAGGTGCATCATCATGGAAGGAGGAATGTGGAGATAGTGAAAAGTGAGAATGAGACATGGAATAGTCACAATGCCGCCTCCAATGCCGAGAAGTCCTGCGAGCATTCCTGCAGCAATACCAATTGCAACAAATCCGATAATCTCAATTCCAAAGTACATACGCCTCATCCTAAATATAAACTGAAATAAATTCAAAAGTTGGTTTTTGACTTTACCAAACAGGCTTATCTTGCGAACTACTTGCATCACTTTAGCTTATTCAAGTTGAGCTGCTTCAGTACTGCTTCGCTGTTCAAAGTCTACGCTACTGATTTTGTCAAACTCCCAGCTTTAGAATTCACTTCAGTATAAAATCTTATCCATGCAAGAAGTTTTTTTGTTGCAAAAACCTAAAAGCATGGTTTATTACTGATACTACTTTGAATTTAAGGATTTGACTTCATGTTGAGACGATTAGCACTCGTTTTCTTTCCTTTTCTTTTATGCATGAACTTACTTTACTCAGACCTGACTGTTAAACCTAAACACCATCCTATTCCTGTCATTGTAGATACGGACTGTGATCTTGATGACATGATGGCGATTGTCTATCTCATCAAAAATCCACGTACCGAAGTAAAGGGAATCACAACAGTTGGAGATGGCCTGTCACACTGGGAGTATGGAGCTCAGAATATTCTTAACTTGCTTGAGCTCATAGGGCACCCTCGTATTCCTGTTTCTCTTGGTGCACGTGAATCCCTGAGTGCTGTTGGTTCTTACCCCTCTAATTGGCGGTCACAAGCAGATAAAGTTTCCGGAATTGAATTGCCTCGAAGTTCTTACCACCCAGTTGCAGAAAGAGGCCCTGATTTCATTATTGACATTGCGACAAAAAGCGAAGAAAAGATCACAATTCTGTCAATTGCCCCTTTGACAAACATCGCTATGGCATTTGAAAAGAAACCTGAGATAAAAGATAAAATTGAGCGAATTTTTGTGATGGGAGGAGCTCTTTTAAGTCCTGGAAATGTTGTTGGAAGACCTCTTGGATTTAAAAACCATACGGCAGAGTATAATATCTTTCTAGATGCAAAAGCAGCACAAAGTGTTCTCGATTCTGGAGTGCCTATCACACTTGGACCGATTGATATAGCTGAGCATGTTCCTTCTCAACCTTTTTATGAAATGCTTGCTAATCATCGAGAAACACCTGCTGCAAATCTCGTTTACGAAATTCTAAAGCCATCTATTCAAAGCAAAAAGCGAGCGAGAGATTATCTGTGGGATCCTGTTACAGCTGCTTTAATCACGAACCCAGATATTGCTAGCTATCGGGATTTGAAGGTTGTCATTAATTTACGGAAAGGTCCGGAATACGGACGAATGATCATGAGTAATAAAGGAACGCCTGTTCAAGTAGTGACTCAAATTGATACTCAAGTCTTTTATGAAATTTTTCTAAAAGCATTAAATAGACATCCAAATCTACACTCCAGTCACGTCAATACTCAGTAGTGTTTATACTGGTCTCAAATTTTGAAACACAAGTAGTACAGTCTCTTTCTCACATCGACAAGATTTCTTCAGGAACTTCTGCTTAAATAGCACGATCTAGATATTTTTCGTTTTTTTTGTTGCAAATTTCCTATACCTATTTTAAAGTTCACGTAAATTTTAGATCAACAAGAGGTAAAACAATGAGCGGAGTGTGCACAGACTGGAGACAAGTGCCAATCACACACTCCTCATTTACTTCTGATGCAAGTTATTTCCAAACAGTCCAAGCTTTAAACAAAGATAAAGATATTCCTGGAATGCGTTTTGATTTGCTTCAACAAGCAATTGATGAAGCAGATTTAACGAAAGGAAGCTCAGTTTCAATGACCCGAAGAGAAGTGAAAGGAAACAGTCATAGTGAAGCAACTGTTCCAATTGAATTTAAACTTGCTGCATCTAGACCTTCTTACCCTCCATCTCCACAAAAACTTTATCCTTCAACGTCAGTTAATCTTGGTGGGATGCGCCAGAGAAGAGTGATCGAGCCTAAAATTCCTGTAACCATTACTGAGTCAAGCCAATCTAAACGGCACTGGACGATTAAGAGTTTTGAAAAAGGATTGTGGGGACTTCAACAAGCTTTAAAGTTTGTCTCATGGACATATCGAGGCGGACTTTGGCTATTAAAAGGCGGATGGGGTTACCTTTATCAATTTGGAAGTTTTATTAAGCAAAAATACTTGGATCGCAAACCTCAAGTGCTGAAACTGCCAGCCACAATTTCTGAAACAAATCCAGGTTGGGATGTTCAAGCGAGGCAACTTGCATATGAAACCTTGCAGTTAAAAGACTGCTTTGCCCAAATGGGAAAAGATGAGCCCTTACAATTTCCTTTAAAATTAGCAATCGAAATCATTTTTTCAGATAAGGATGAGTCTCAAACCGTTCAAAGTCAACTTTTAATAACGAACCAAGAGGCTTGGAAGCAAGTGGATAGCTTTGCTGATGAGCTTTATAGACGAGTTGTTTTTGAAAGAAAGAAAAGTACTGTTTCTGTTGAATTTACAATGGATGTAACTTTTGCAGCTGTTTGTTTAAGCCCTGATGGACAAGATAAATGCTCCATTTATCAAAGAGCAACCCAGTATAGAAATGGAACTAGATCAGAGGAGCTTGCAAAGGGATTTAGTCAACTGACTTGCGACAAAGAGGGTGTTGCAAAAGTTATTGAATCAATTCCTGGTATTAAACAAACAAGTGCTTGGGTTAAAGATGTAAGCACTTGGGAGTCGACAGGTAAAGTATTAGCGACTTACTTAGATGGCAAAAATGATCCTAAAAAACTAATTGGGAGTTAGAGAAAAGACTATAGGGGGAAAAGAATCCTTAGTCCATACCTCAATCCAATTAAAGATGGGCTAGCTGAGAGGCTAGCCCTTCTTTATCAACTAAATCATAAATATTTAAATTTACTTTTTTACTGATTGATTTCTAATCCTAACTAGTTTATCCTATCTGCGTTTTTTACAATTAAACTGGGAAAAAGTTATGTCAATTAGCGGCTTATTATCATCTGGAAAAAATATCAAGGCATAGTGACGATTGGCACAGCGACACATTTAGCCGAAGCGATTGAGCTAGAAAAGAGGGGAGTCGATTTTATCGTAGCTCAGGGAGGGGAAGCTGGTGGACATCGAGGAACTTTTATCGGAAGAGAAGAAGAAGCTTTGCTATCGACAAAGGAGTTGATTAAGGCATTTAAAGAGAGTATCAAAACTCCATTGATTGCTGCTGGTGGCATTATGAATAGAGAAGGGATTCAAGAAGCAATGAGAAGGGGAGTTTATGGGGTTCAAATGGGAACAGCATTTTTAACGGCCAAAGAATGTCCTATTCATACTAAATATAGGGAAATTATACTCTTAACCCAGAAAAAAGACAATACAGAGCTAACTAGAGCCTTTTCTGGACGATTAGCTAGGGGGATTCGCAATCGGTTTTTAACAGAAATGAAAGATGTGCCTGTTCCTGACTATCCGATTCAAAACGCACTAACACGTAATCTTAGACAAGCAGCAGCTCAGCAAAATCGTGAAGAGTTTATGTCTCTTTGGGCGGGCCAAAAAGCTTACCTGTGCCAAGATAAAACTGCTTCTGACCTCATCCAAGAGCTTTTTCCATAACAAGTCTTTCAATAAAGATCTGCTTACGTTTTACTTCCCGTTTCTTAATCACAGTAAAGCCTTGTTTCTCGAAAAAAGGACGAGCAGTAATGCTTGACTCCGTAGTGAGTTTGGTTAGTCCTTTTTCAGAAGCGACGTTTTCAAGTGCAGTATAGAGAGCATGACCAACACCTTTTCGGATAGAGCGATGATCGACATAGAAAAAATCGATGTACCCTTGATTTGTCATGTTGGCAAATCCGACAATTTTATCTGCGTGAGTAGCTACATAGCTGTTTGTTGATAACAAGCTCTGCCAGCTAGAAGCACTCCAGTCTATAGAATCTGGAGCCCATGCTTCGAGCTGCTCTTGTGTATAGTCCTGGGCGTTAATGGTCCAAACAGTACTTCGAAAAAGCTCTACAAGTAGGGGAATATCTTTTGCTTCACATTTTCGTAATTGAATGTCCATAACTGCCGTTTTAAATGCGAATAAGGGCCTTTGCTTCTTGATCTGATTCTAAGATATTAAGCTGAATGACAGCAATAGCATTTTCTAATTTCCAACTGTAAAGAGACTTTGTCATACTTTTAGTCATATATAAGGGGATCTTTTCTGCTGACTCTAAAGGGAGATCTTTGCAATTAATATAAAGAGTTTTTTACAAATCTGATTTGATCTAATTCGTAATTAAAAGAGAGTGTCCGTCAGGGTCATTGACGATAAAAGCTTCACGGTAATCAAGGTAGGGGTTGCTAAAGGTGAGGATGCCATTTGTTTGGACCTTAGCTTGAATAAGAGTTTGATGTAGCTTGGAAATTTGAGGAGCTTGCAGTCGTATTTGCCAATACCAGACGTCATTTGCCTTAGTATGTGCAGGCATGTCTCGTTTTGAATCGGGGCTAATGTAATCATGCAGCTCAATGCCTGGGCCTTGATCGGCATGTAGAGCCGTGACGTAGAGTTTAGCATCTTTTACTTGGCTCAGACTTTCTTGTTCTGGACCATAATGAAGGTTTTCTGCTGTGACTTTTAGTCCTAAAAGCTGATGATAAAACTCTAAGCTTTTCGCCATGTTTTTTATAGTGATCGCGGTGTGGTCAATTCCAAGAAAAAGCAGGCTGTGTGTTTGCTTCCAACGAGGATTACCTTTGCCAGGAGGGTACTCAATAATTGCTAGGGAGTGCCCATCGGGATCTTTAAAATAGAAAGCTTGAACTCCGGAAACTTTGGGATTCCAATCAGGCAGTTTTTGTGGCTCAGGAGAAACAGAAACGACTTTATTTTTAAGAAGTGTTCCATAGGCCTTATTGATGTCACTTACAACAATCGCAATACTTTGAAACAGTTGATCGTTGCTTAAGACATCCTTTGGAATCGGCCGTCCCTTGGGTTTTTCAAATTGCATCAGATTAAGTGATTCTAGGCCCAGCTTTAGACGGACAACACGGATCCGTGTTCCATCAAGATTATAGAGTTTATCGTAAGTCTTACCAGAGACAAAATAGTCTGCAACCTTTTGAAAGGTGAGAACCTTGGTGTAGAATTCAACAGATCGTTCCATGTTTTCAACTGTCACTGCAAATGAAATAACGGCATCAATAGGAGGTTTTTCAAAAGCTCGAGAGAAAATTCCTCCCTGAAGCTGGAAGGAAAAAAACAGAAGCAATAGAGTCAAACAGCTGCGCATGTGGGTGCCTTAGGAAAATCATGTCATATAGCTCATCTTAGCGTGCATTTTGGATTCTGCCAAGAGTATATTCACAAGCAGGTTCTAGAGCTCATATAAGGCTTTCCAGGCTGGTCGTAAGTTTTCAATGACAGATCGGGCTCCTTGCTTAGCATTCGGTTGGAGGTGATCATAGAGGTTTTGGTCGAAGTGATTGTTTCTAATCCAGATCTCTGCAAGAGACTCTCCACAAGAGTTAAGAACAATTTCATCTTCTGCAGCATCTTGTCCTTTTGCTGCTAGCGCTTTGACAGCTAAAGGGTGGTTGCTACTGCCAAGGTCCATAGCTGCATCGTCTTTTTCTGAAACATTAGCTTGTAGGTCTTCTAAAATCTCGATAAGAGCTTTGATTTCTTTCACATGTTCTCCATTCATTTGGTTAAAAAGGTAATCTCTCACACTCTTGATATCAAGAGGAGAGATGCTTCTCAGAGGTTATTCTAAAAAAGATTTAACGTCTGATAATTAATGTTATGTTATATACGTAACTTAATGTAAGTTATATACGTTATTTATCCAGGTTATTGTTTTCAACCATATTAACGTAAGTCTTCTCAAGAGAAAACTGGATATTAGATATTTAAAATCAATACTTTAAGTTTACATTTCTTGTCCTTAGCGTACGTTTTCGTACCGATGGGCTTCAGACCGTTCAGGATGCAAATCAACAATCGCAGCGGATACATTTTTTACTGGAGGTTTATCCGCTGACTTTGATAGCATTAAACACAGCGGATGCGAATATAAAATGATTTTAATCCGCTGGATTTATCACCTTTAAAGCTGGCGGGTGAAAACACTGTTTATACAAATAATTAAAGGACAACAACTTAAATATATAAGAAAATGATAAAACACGATACCGAAAAGAAAATCACAGGGCGCAAAAGGGAACAAGAACTTCTAAAGGATCTTTTTGAATCCAAAAAAGCTGAGTTCATTGCCATTTATGGGCGTCGAAGAATTGGGAAAACTTTTCTTATTAGAAATTTTATGAGTTCTTCCCCTTGTGTGTTTTTCCATGTTACAGGCCTTCAAAAAGGTAGTACCAAAGAACAGTTGGAGGAGTTTGCAAAGCAATTAGGGGAAACCTTTTACCAAGGAGCTTCAATCAAAACTCGCACTAGATGGAGAGATGCTTTTGAAGACCTTACCCTAGCAATTTCCAAAGTTCCAAAGAACCAAAAAATTGTTCTATTTTTTGATGAACTCCCTTGGATGGCAACTCCTCGTTCCAAGTTGATAACCGCCCTTGAGCTATATTGGAACCGCTATTGGGTATTTGATGATCGGATTAAGCTTATTATTTGTGGATCAGCAACTTCTTGGATTATCGAAAATATTATAAATAACAAAGGAGGGCTACATAATAGAGTCACACGTACCATTCATCTAAAACCATTTTCCCTTTCTGAAGTGGCAAGTTTTCTAAAGGCTAGTAAAATCCGCCTTAACCATCATCAAATACTTGACCTTTATATCGTTGTTGGAGGCGTTCCCCTATATTGGTCCTTTATTCGGAAAGGTCTTTCAGCCAGTCAATCGATTGATACGCTCTGTTTCCAAGATGATGGGCCTCTGGTAAAAGAGTTTAATCGCCTTTTTGACTCTCTTTTTGAAGATGCGAAGCCTTATAAGATTCTTGTTAGAACAATAGCAAAACATCGCTGCGGTATAGGTCAAGCAGATCTTATTGCTAAGTCAAAACTTCCAGATGGAGGAACAACTGTTCGCAGATTACATCAATTAGAAGAAGCTGGATTTATTACAAGTTTGGTCCCCTATGGACATAAGGACAAAGGAATCTATTACCTTATCGATGATGAGTACAGCTTATTTTACCTGCACTGGATTGAGCCTAACTTGAAAACAATCTCTAAGAAAGCGATTAATCCGGGCTTTTGGGTATCGCAATCCGGTAGATCTTCTTGGAAAGGATGGGCTGGGTTAGCTTTTGAATCCGTATGTTATAAACACCTCGATCAAATTCGTAATACTCTGAAACTTGATCCAGGCTCTATAGCAGGAACCTGGCGCTACTTGCCTAGGTTGAAGAATGATCAAGAAGGAGCCCAAATTGACCTATTATTCGATCGGCCAGATGGAGTTATTACAGTCTGTGAGATCAAATATTCTGAAAAAAAGTATGCCATTGATAAGGCTTATTCTAAGGCTCTTCTAAAGAAAATAGAGGTTTTCAAAAAGCAGACTAAATCTAAAAAACAGATTTTTCTCTCTATGATCACTACATATGGTCTGAAAGAAACGATGTATTCAGAAGAGATAGTAGAAAGTGAGGTTGTGCTGGAAGACTTGTTTAAAGAAGTTTAATTCACATAAGCCGTTGATCCTATACTCTCGAACCTCGAAAAACGGCAAGATTTATTAAAAACGAAAATTTAACAGTTTAAGTTCGATTTTTTAGCTTTTATGGTCTCAGTTATGTGATCCACACCGCAAATAAAGATAGGCGATTAGATGTTAAATATAGAGGTCAATTTTCTTGTGAATTTGAATTTTCTGGAAAAAACTTATTGGCAGCTTTTTTTGCAGCATTCAATTGCGCTGTTCTTCTGAAATTTTCAATTTCCCGTTCTTTGGACAAATTTGTAATTTCGATAGTCGGCGCCCTTTCGTCGGGTCTTACCCAAATTTCAACCCCTGAATTTGTCCAATAACGTTGGGACTTTTTGGGGTTAAAAGCGGAGTTTTTGTCCTTTCCGTATTTATAATTAAATGCTCGGTTCACGTCAAAAAGATTAGCTTGAGAGAGTTTTTTGCTGTCCATCCAAACAAGTATGGAATAAATCTGCCCCCGTTTATCGAATTCAAGAGCTACATGCCTTAGTGGGATATCACTTCCCTTGTATTCATTAGACTTAAGAGATTTTATATCTGTGTTTTCAAAATGCTCAATACTATACCCAGCACTAGCTGCTTTAAAAATCTCAA
>Ga0180433_10001992_pt1 | contig 32998 bp, 32 predicted proteins | sample SS_ome_8_FD_132980 | JGI IMG/M metagenome (GOLD analysis project Ga0180433, IMG submission 132980) | Hypersaline lake sediment archaeal communities from the Salton Sea, California, USA - SS_1_D_1 metaG | ecosystem: Environmental > Aquatic > Non-marine Saline and Alkaline > Hypersaline >...
CCCGCCGGAGAGTTGGTGCGGATACTGGCGCGCGACGCGGGCCGGATCTGGGATCTGAACGCGGCCGAGCAACTCGCGGCTGGCCGCGCGGGCGGCCGCACGTGACCCTGCGGTGTGCCGGCGGACGACTTCGGCAATCTGCTCGCCGACACGGATCGACGGGTTGAGCGACGCGAGCGGATCCTGAGGGATCAGATTGACCTCGGTGCCGCGCAGGTGCGCGACCTCCCGCTCGGAGAGGGCGAGAAGATCGCGTCCGCCGAGGCGGATCGTCCCCGCGCAGACCGCCCCGTTGGCGCCCAGATAGCGGACGACGGCGAGGGCGAGTGTCGACTTCCCCGAGCCGCTCTCGCCGACGAGGCCGACGGTCTCGGACGGGTGCACGTCGAGGCTCACATCGCGCACCGCGTCGAGCCAACGCCCGTCCCGGTGGTAGGAGACGGTCAACCGGTCGAGCGAGAGAACTGCGTCGGAGCCTGACGCCGACGCGCGCGCCCGTCGACGCGCGCGCAGGATTCGGCGACGGACGCGAGGAGAGAGTGACTCCGCCGACGCGCGCAGGGCCCGCTTCAGCCCGTCGGCGGCTAGGTTGACGGCGATCACGAGAAGTGAGATCGCGCCCGCGGGAACGTAGAGCGACCACGGCGCGAGGCGGAGGTAGATCCGCGCCTCCTTCACCATCAGCCCCCAGTCGGGCGTCGGCGGCTGCACACCGACTCCGAGGAAGCCGAGGGACGCCACGAGGAAGATCGCGTACGAGAATCGGAGCGCCGCCTCGACCGACAGCGCGGGGAGGACCGACGGGAGAATCTCGCGGAACAGAATCGCGGGGAGCCGCTCGCCGTGCAGGCGCGCTGCCTCGACGAACGCCTTCGTCTTGACCGCAAGCGCCTCGCTTCGCACCACGCGGGCGACGATCGGGGTGTAGACGACGGCGATCACGGCGAGAACGCTCGATCGCGACGGACCGACGGCCCCGAGGAGGACGAGGGCGAGCAGAAGCGCCGGCATCGCCAGCAGGCTGTCGAAGACGCGCATCAGGATCTCGTCAACCCACCCGCCGAGATAGCCGGAGAGGAGGCCGACTCCCGTTCCTGCAGCGATCGCGAGGAGCGCACCGAGCCCGGTCAGCGCAAGGATGCTCCGCGCCCCGTGGACGATCCGGCTGAACACGTCGCGGCCGAGGTGATCGGTCCCGAACCAGTGCCGCGCCGACGGAGGCTGAAGGGTCTCGGTGTACGCCTGCTCGGTCGGCGTGTACGCCGCGAGCCACGGGGCGAGTAGGGCAAGGAGGACGAACAGGAGGAGGAGGCTCGTCCCGACCGCCGACGCCGGCCTGCGATACAGGTCACGAACGACCTTCGGAATCAATCGCCGCCGTCGACTCACCAAGGCTCCCTCCGTCGCGCTCACCTGCGAGCCAAGCCACCCAGCCTCTGCTCGTGCCCGCGATGGCTTGCACCAGGCCCGGTGCCGCGCAGCTCGCCCACACAAGAGGAGAGGTCATGGACCTCTTCTTGTCCGCGTTGGAGGGCTTCAGCCCTCCGACGCGACGAAGACCGCCCGGAAGTCGGTCCGTCCTGGGAACGCCTTCAGCTCGACGCCGCCGAAGCGATCGCTGTGCGCGGCAACGCTGGCGAAGAAGTACGGGATGATGACCGGCCCCCGCTCGATCAGGATCCGCTGGATCTCGGCGTAGGCAGCGACGCGTTCCGCCTCGTCGAGTGTCGTCCCGGCGACGGCGGCCAGCGCGTCGAACGCGTCATCGCAGAAGCGCGACTCGTTCCACGCCGCATCGCAGGTCAGCATCGAGCTCATGTAGAACTGCGGGTACGGTCGCGAACCCCAGCCGGTGATGCCGAGCTCCGCGTCCATCCAATGGTTCTCGCCGTAGTAGACGCTCTCCGGCTCGACGATCACGTTGACGTCGATCCCCGCCTCGGCCCACTGCTCCTTCAGGACGACGGCGAGATCGGGGCGTCCGCCGGTGTCGGGCGTGTACAGATCGAGCGCGAGGCCATCCGGGTACCCGGCGGCGGCGAGAAGCGCGCGCGCGGCGGCGGGATCGCGCGGAGGAATCGGCGTCGACTCGTCGTAGTAGTCGGGGTAGAGCGGGCCGACCGGGCTGTCGCGACCGACGGCGCCGAGGCCGAGCTGGACGACGCGGAAGATCGCCGTCCGATCGGTCGCCAGCTTCATCGCTTCGACGACGCGCGGGTCGGTCCCCGCCCCGATGTCAGAGCGGAGACGGACCAGGTCGAAGCCGTTGGTCGGCACGTCGACAGCGATGATTCCGGGCTCGGACCGGAGCGAGAGAAGGAGGGCCGTCGGCATCCGCCACGCCATGTCGACCTGCCCTCCGCGGAGCGCGTCGACGGCGGCGACGCTGTCAGCGAAGAAGAGGAACTCGAGCCGGTCAAGCTTCGGGAGATCGGTGGCGAAGTAGCGCTCGTTCGCCCGCAAGAGGATTCGATCCTCAGGTCGGTACTCGTCGACGACGAACGGTCCCGTTCCGTTGAACGTCGAGAAGTCGGCCGTCCCCCGCTTGACGACGAGGGCGTGGTTGTCGGCCAGATCGAACAGGAAGAACGGGTTCGGCTCGGTCAGCCGGAACGTCACCTCCCTCGGACCGGTGACGTCGATCCGGTCGATGTTCGCGTACAGGCTCTCCGTGGGAAGACCGCTTCCCGCTGCGCGAAGGCGATCGAACGTCCAGGCGACGTCCCCCGGGACGAGCGCGGTTCCGTCGTGGAAGTGGATCCCCTCGGCAAGGATGAACGTGTACTCCGTCCCGTCCGGACTGACCGTCCACGACACGGCGAGTCGCGGGGTGATCCGGTTGTCGGCGTCGACATCGACCAGGTAGTCGTAGACCGCGTTGGCGATCGCCACCTCTGCGTCCGACGAGATCAACGCCGGGTCGATTTGGACGATCGGCTGCATCGCCACTCGGAAGGCGCCCGCCGCGACGCAGACGAACGAACCTCCGACAACCAGGAGCGCCACACCGAGGAGAGCGTAGCGAACGACCCGGTACCTCCGGTCTGCCGTCGTGTGCCCCGTCGTCTTCATGAGTCCTCCTTCTCCGGATTGCCGATCGGCTCCGGCGCCTCCGTCGAAGCGGTCGAGGCCGAGCGAGGCTGGGCTCTCACCCTAGAGGAAGGCGCGCGCCCGGACAAACGGCGCGTCGGCGGGGCAACGGGCGAACCGTCTAGACCCGGTGAACCTTGACGAGATTCGTCGTCCCTCGCCCGCCGGTGGGCAGGCCGGCGGTCACGACGACGAGGTCGCCGACCGTCGCGCGCCCCGTCTCCGAGAGCGTGCGGGCGACGACGTCGAGCATCTCGTCCGCCCCGACGAACGACGGTACGAGCAGGGGTACGACGCCCCAGACGAGGGCCAGCTGACGGAGGACGCGCTCGTCGGTCGTCAGCGCGACGATCGGCCGGCGGGGTCGCTCGCGCGCGACCTGGCGCGCGGTGTACCCCGACGTCGTCGACGTGGCGATTAGCTTGGCGTCGACGGCCTCCGCAATCCGGACCGTCGCGTCGCTGATCGCATCGGTGACCGGATGAACGGCGGAGTCCGGGGAGCGCTCCTCATCACGACAGGCGACGTGTCCTTCGGCGATCGCCGCGATCTCGCGCATCATCGCCACCGCTCGCGCCGGATCCCGTCCGATCGCCGTCTCGGCGGAGAGCATCACCGCGTCCGTCCCGTCGAGGATGGCGTTGGCGACGTCCGATGCTTCGGCCCGCGTCGGACGAGGGCTGTCGGTCATCGACTGCAGCATCTGCGTCGCCGTGATCACGGGGACCCCGGCCCGATTGCAGGCGCGGATCATGCGCTTCTGATGGATCGGGACCTCCTGGGGAGGAACCTCGATGCCGAGGTCTCCTCGCGCAACCATCACCGCATCGCAGGCGGTCAGGATCTCGTCGAACTGATCGAGGGCGGTCCGCCGCTCGATCTTGGCGACGATCGCGACGGCCTCGTCGCCCGCGTCGCGGACGAGGCGGCACAGCTCCTCGACGTCATCCGGCGACTGAACGAACGAAAGCGCGATGAAGTCGACTCCGCAAGAGACGGCGAGACGAGCGTCGTCCCGGTCCTTGTCGGTCAGTGCGCGGAGCGCGGTCAGCCCGCCGGGGACGGCGACTCCCTGCCGCGACCGGAGCGTTCCGCCGGTCTGGGTCTGGAGAACGATTGTCTCCGGACGGACCTCGCGAACGACGCCGTCGATGTCGCCGTCTCCGAACAGGAGGCGGTCGCCGACGCGCAGCGAATCGAGCAGGTCGGGGTGGGGAAGCGAAACGACGGCGTGAGCGCCGTCCGCCGGACGTTCCGTCAGCGCGAGCCACCCGCCCGCCGGCAACGAGAGCGGTCGCTCGAGATCGCCGATGCGAAGCTTCGGACCCTGCAGGTCGGCGAGGACGGCGACCGTTGCGCGCTCGGCAGCCGCCGCGTCGCGAACGCGAGCGATCGTCTCGACGTGCTCCTCGTCTGCGCCGTGCGAGAAGTTGATCCGCGCGACGTCCATTCCTTCGCGGATGAGGGTTCGCAACGTCTCGGGGTCCCGCGATGCGGGGCCGATCGTGCAGACGATCTTGGTACGCGTCTCGTGGGGATCGCGTCCGATGAATGGCATGCCGCCAGTCTACCCGTCGCGCCCGACGGACGGTAGGGCGTGCCGGACCTGAAACGCTACGCGGTGACGAAGCGGATCTCGGCGAAGTCGGCGACCGGCCGGAAGCCGATCCGACGGTACAGGGCGTTCGACGTAGGATTCGCAAGATCGGTGAACAGCGTACAGAACCTCTTCCCCGCGTCGAGCTGCCGCTGGCTGAGCGTGGCGACGCACGCCGAGGCGTAGCCGCGCCGGCGGCTCTCCGGCGGCGTGTAGACCAAGTTGATCGCGATTCCGTTCGGCGTCGGACGGTTCGCCGATGCCATCGACACGGCATCACCGTCCTCCCAGACGGCGAGCGCTTTCCCGGCAAGCAGCCGCTCAACCAAAGCGTCGGCGTCGGGATGCGGACCCTCGCCGACGGCCTCGTTGACGAACGCCTCGGTCCAAGCGACGAGCCGATCGGCGTCACCCGACTCGGCGAGCCTGAATCGGCCCGGAACGCCGAACGGGAAAGACACTTCAGTCAGTCGGTACAGGCGTTGGCTCATCGTCACGTCGTGCCCGCACCCCGTCGTTTCCGACCAAACGCGCGCGAAGCGCTCGGCACTCGCCCGCTCGCCGTGCACTCCGGGAGGCGGCTCGGAGACGTCCGTCAGGTGTTCGGCGAGGCATTCGAGAGCCGCGTCGGTTGCCCGCTCGACGTGCAAGAGCAAGTTGTGCGGCGGCGTCCGCGCGGCGATCGCAGCGATCCCGCTCGAATCCTCGACGCACGCGAGGAAGGGCGCCTCGTCTCCGTACCGATGCCCGTCTCGAAGCCGGAGCGCGACACCGAGGAGGAGGGAAGCCTCCGCCTCGCGCGCCATCAGCGTCGACCCGGTGCGGTCGAGGAAGGCGTCGACGTCGCCGAAGACGCGTAGGTTCATTCCCGGGAGTCCTCGAGCAGATCGATGTAAGCGGACGCGATCCGGCACGCGTCGGGAACAGCGAGGTCAGACAGGATTCGGTCTGCCGTTCGCGCGCCGTCCTCGTCTGATTCGTCGTCCTCGAGGACGACTTCGAGTTCGAGGAACGAACCGAGTCTCTCGACCTCGTCGAGATGAAGGCGTGTTCGGCCGATCCGGTAGAGGAGACGCCGCTTGCGCACGACGCCGCGAACGCCAAGAACCGCCGTGAGGAAGCTCCTCAGTCCGTCTGGGTTCTCGGTTCGGAGGATGTGGTAGTCGGAGACGACGGGACCGTCCTCGTCCGGCCGATCGTAGGCGATCAACTCTCCGCGACCGTCGGGAAACGTGCGCAGCTTGACGCGCCCGCGAGGAACCTCGAAGAAGACGTCCTCCTGATCGAGCGTTTCCGCCGGCCCGGCAGCGATCCCCTCGACCCGCATTCGGAGTGCCTCCGGATCGTCGACCCTCGCCTTCACCTCGACGTTTCGCGCCATCGATCCCTCCCGACGCCGGCAGTGTATCGCCTTCGGCGACAGGGTGCTCTTACCAGACCACCTCGAGGCTCGCGATGAGGTCGCTCAGCCCGGTCGACACGATCTCGACGTATCCTCCGACGGTGACGTTGGAGCCCAAGTCGTACTCCACCTCGAGGCTCGTCTCCGCCCAATCGAACAACGTCGTGTGGTTCTTCCGGAAATGGGTCGTCGTCTCGAAGTCGAACCCTCCCCCGCAGCACGCATCCCCGTCGACCGAGATGCGAATCATCTCCCAGTAGTCCTCCTTGGTGTGATGGATGTCGTCGAGGTAGGTGAGGTCCTCAACCGTGACGCCGTTCAGCTCGCCACGAAAGCGAAGGCCGTACAAGGTGAGTCCGTCGAGCTGCCACGTCTCCGTCCCGAAGTCGATCGAGACGTACGGGGTGACGCAGGCGTAGTCCTCGAGTTCGAGGGACGGCGAGATGTGAACGTCCTTCGCTGTCAGGGAGAAGTCGATCGATAGGTCGATCGACAGCCACGACAGGCCGGTCGGGATGCCACCCGAGTCGAACGCGAACTCGGAGAACCCGTCGTCGAAGTCGAACGCGATGTCGAGCGAGCTCTCCTCGAGGCACGCGAACGAGGGGCGAAGCTCGATGTCGACGGTCTCGAAGCAGAAGAGGCAGGTGACCGGATCGAGGCCGATCCGCAGCGTCGCCTCGTCGAAGAAGCTGTCGCGATCGACCGATCCGAGCGAGAACTCGAGCTGCGATCCGCCGGTCGCGTAGGCGAACTCCGCCTCAAGAGAGATACCGAACGTCTCCATCTCGACGCGCGTCACGAACGCCTCGCTCGATACTCGCGTCGAGATCGCCGAGTCGGAGACGTATCCGCTGATGCCCACGATCTCGACGTATCGGTTGTACTTCCCGACCGGGAAAGCGACCGGAACCGACCCGTTTCCCGTGGTCTCATCCGATATCCACATCCAGGAACCGGACGACGCGTCCTTGCTGACGCGAACGCGCCACCTGGTGTTGACGTTGTCCTCCAGCGTGAGGCTCGTCACTTCGACCTGGTCGACGAAGTAGATCCGCCCGAAGTCGTAGAGGTGCGACGGGTTGATCCAGCTCTGGCTCAAGTCCAGCGTCGATCCGACCCCGCCGAGAACCGGGGAGAACGTCAGACGGCTGTCGAAGTCGAGGGACCCGACGATTCCCCACCCTCCGACCTCGAACAGAGCCATCCCGGTAGCGTCGTAGCTCGTGAAGCTGAACAACGTCACGTCCCCAAGGTCGTACGTCAACTCAAACTCCGCAAACGTCACGTTCGAGGCCGTCTGGAGGGTGAATCCTCCCGCGGGGATGTCCAGTCCAATCTGGGACTCGAACCGGCCCGAGAGCGGGGACGATGCGAACGCAACGCTGTGCGCCAGGGCCGCTACGACGATCAAGCCGCCCACGGCGGCCGGAAGCTTGCGCATCAGGATCAACTCCGTTCAGAGATAGAGACAAGGTACGCGCGTGTCCAACAGAGGATGCGGACTCTTGTCCGGCTTCCGCGGGACGTCCGCGCGCCGCGTCCGGCACGCGCGGCGGAGTCGCGGCGGAGACGAACGGTCGAAAGGCTGTCACCAACGAGGAAAATGCCGAGCTGTGAGTCCGCGTTCACCTGCCGACGACGGGGCGACCCGAGATCGATCCGGCGGCGGACGTGTCCGACTCGCTGCGAGGAGTGTACCTATCGAGATGTGTTCCTATGTCCCACTTGTCCGGGAGACAGAGGTCGATCGAGCCACGTGCTATGCGCTCGAAGGCTAGTTGATAGGCCGTCGTGCGACGGCTCCCGAGGTCGAATCTGGCTCAGGACGGTCGTTCGATCTAGGGCGTCACTCCTCGATCATCCGGCGGACGGCCTCGGCCAGGGCGACCTGCGTTCGCGCGTCGAGCCAGGCGATCAGCTTCCGCCACGCGAACGGAATGCCGATCGCAAGCATCAGCGCGACCAGTGCCCACGCCGATGCCGAGATCAGTCTCGCGATTCCTTCCATCTCTCTCCCCTCGATCGATCCTCGACGACAGACGACGCACGCGCTTAGCTCACAACGCCAACTTGGACGTTCCGGAATCGAGCCGGTGACGCGCCATGCCCCGTGTGAGCCACCTGGCCCGGCTGCCCCTTCCCGCAGTTCGCCGTCCCCCAGATGTGCCACAGGTCGGCGTTGCAGATCGCATCGCAGCCGGCCCAGAACTGGGGCGTCATCCCGGTGTAGGTCGCGTTCTTGAGCATCCGGCCGAGCTTGCCGTCTTTGATCTCGTAGGCGAGTTCCGTGCCGAACTGGAAGTTGAGCCGCTTGTCGTCGATCGACCAGGACTTGTTGGTGAGCATGTAGATCCCGTCGTCGGTGTCAGCGATCAGATCGTCGAGCGTCCACGTTCCCGGTTCCAGGCTGACGTTGTTCATCCGGATGATCGGGATCCGGTTCCAGCCGTCGGCCCGCATTGTGCCGTTCGAGCGCGCCGGCGCGTTCGGATGAATCCTGCGCAGCTGGCTCGCCGTCTCACGTGAGGTCAGATACCCGACAAAATGGCCGTTGCGGACGATGTCGGTCGTCTGCGCGGGGACGCCTTCGTCGTCGTACCCGTAGGTTCCGAGCCCGGTCGGGCGGACCGAATCGGAGACGATATTCACGATCTCTGACCCGTAGGTGAACGACCCGAACTTCTCGGGCGTCAGGAAGCTCGTCCCCGCAAACGCGGCTTCCGTGCCGAAGACTCGGTCGAGCTCGACGGGGTGTCCGCACGATTCGTGGATCTGAAGGCCGAGCTGCGGACCGTCGAGGATGATCGTCTTCGTTCCGCTCGGACACTGCGGCGCCGAGAGGAGGGCGACCGCCTCTTCGGCCAGTCGGCGGGCGTTTCCGGGCAGGTCCCACTGCGCGAGGAGCTCGTATCCGGCCTTCGCCTGATGTCGGCCGAACGAGTTCGGGTACGACCGCTGCTGCATCTCTCCCTCGCCGACGGACATCACCACCAGACCGAGACCCGACTCGATCAACGTCTGCTCGATGAACGAGCCCTCCGTGCTGGCGAAGGTCTTCGTCTCGCGCTGGAAGCCGAGGGACCCTTCCGACACCTTGACCCCGTCGACGGCGCGCGCCTCCATGTCGGCCCGCACCAGGTAGTCGATCTTCTCTTCGAGCGAGACGTCGAACGGATCAATCTCCACCGGCGTTCGGTACGTGTCGACGTGGACCTCCGGCGGCCCGAGGTCGACGTCGTCCTTCTTGCTGATCGCACTCGCCTTGGCGATCCCGACCGCAAGTTCGGCGACGCGGTCGATCTCCGCCGTCTCCAGCCGATTGCTCGCGGCGAACCCCCACGCGCCGTCGGCGACGACGCGAACGCCGAACCCGAATGTTCCGTCGAGCGAGAGCGTCTGGACGATCCCGTTCTTCACCTCGATCGCCTGCGACTCCAGGCGGACGATCCGAATGTCGGCGTAGGAAGCGCCCGCGGACTTCGCGACGTCGAGTGCACGATCGGTGTGTTCACGCATGTCGTTCTCCCTTCCTTCGCCTAGTGCTCGGTCGTGCCCGTGAACTGGAATCCGTCGATCTTCAGCGCGGGTGCGCACGTCCCGATCGGGTTCCACTCGTCCTTGACCAGCTTGAGGTCGGCTCCGATCGCCGCGACGTTTGCGAATGCCTCGAGGACGCTCTGCGTGAATCGCAGGTTCTTGAGAGGTCGCGTGATCTTCCCGTTCTCGATCAGGAACGTGCCGTCGCGCGTCATCCCGGTCAGGATCGTTTTCACCGGGTGGACGATGTTCGTGTAGTGGAAGCGCGTCACCCAGATTCCGCGCTCGGTCGAGGCGAGCATCTCCTCCTTCGTCGCGCCCCCCGGCGCCATGAACAGGTTGATCGGGAGCGGCCCGAACGTGTTCGGCATCGGCAGGGCGTGTCCGGTCGACGCCGCGCCCGGCTCGCGTCCGGCCGTGAACGAATCGTGCACAACCCCCTTGGCAACGCCGTTCTCGATCAGGACGACCTTCTGCTTCGGCACCCCCTCGAAGTCGAACGGAAGCGGGATTCCGCGCGGATCGAGCCCGTCGTCCCAGATCGTGATCGACTCCCCCGTGATCCGCTCGCCGATCTTGCCGGTCATGAAGCTTCGTTCCTCTTGGACCGCCAGCGCGCCAAATCCCATGTACCCGAGAAAGAAGATCATGTCAGCGACGGCCTCCTCTTCGAGGATGACCGTGTACGCGCCCGGCTCGATCGAGTCGGGACTCCGGCTGCGAAGCGCCTTGTCGACGGCCGCACGGCCGACCGCTTCGGTGTCGATCTCGGCGACGTCGATCGACGCGGATCCGCCGTATCCGGAGCTGTCTTCGCCCATGATCACCGTGAGAACGCTGGCGACCGTACCGCGATGGTACGCGCCGACCCCGAGCGAGTTGGCGAGGTAGATCTCCTGATCGTCGGTCGCAAACGCCCCCGCCGCCTCGAGCCCTTCGGCCCGGGAGAGCGCGAGGATCCGCTCCGCCCCGTCGGCCCGATCGATCGGCGTGGTGTTCGCCGTTCGCTCGACGAACGCGTCGACGGACGTGACCTCGGCTGGCTCCGGAAGCGAGCGGAAGTCCGGATTCGACTGCTGGAACTGTGCAATCGTCTCCGCCGAGGAGACGATCCTCTTCAGGCCGGCGTCATCGAGTTCGTTTCCCGACGCCACGCCGGTCTTGCCGTCGACCACCGAGCGAACGCGGATCGTCACGTCGGTCTCCGAGACATTCTGGTGGATCGTGTTCACCGCGAACCGCGTGAGGTGCGACGCGTTCCGGGTCACCGCGACCTCGGTCTGGTCAGCCTCCGCGGCGCGCAGAACCTGCTGCGCGATCTCCGCCATCCGGGCTTCACCTAGCACGTGGACATCCCTCCTTCACCGGACGCCGAGCGCCCGAAGCGCGGGCCGATCCGGACCGCATCGAACAGAGTACCGGGTCGACCCGACCCCCTCAATCGGCAGAAGTACCCCGCCTCCCGCACGTGAGTCGCGACGGCGACGTCGATCCGTTCAACGCTGCGGCGGCTCGGAAGGGGCGCACGTCAGCGGCGCGCCGGACCCGGAGAAGGCTCGCGCGAGCCTTCTCCCGAGCGGGTTGAGTGCACTCAGCTCCCTCCAGACGAAGCCCACCGGGCTTCGTCCCCAGCTTGAGCGCCGGAGGCGCTCAAGCCATCATCCCCACCTGGACGTTTCGGAACCGTGCCGGCGCCGTCCCGTGGCCGACGCGTGCGGTCTGACCCGGCTGGCCCTTGCCGCAGTTCGGCGTCCCCCAGACCGTCCAGTGATCGGCGTTGCAGATCGCGTCGCATCCAGACCAGAACCGGGGCGTGATCCCGGTGTAGGTCGGGTTCTTGTACATCTTGCCGAGCTTCCCTCCCTTGATCTCGTAGGCGAGTTCCGTGCCGAACTGGAAGTTGAGCCGCTTGTCATCGATCGACCAGGACTTGTTCATCGTCATGTAGATCCCGTCGTCGGTGTCGGCGATCAGGTCGGCGAACGTCCACTCGCCCGGCTGCAGGCTGACGTTGTTCATCCGGATGATCGGAATCCGGTTCCAGCCGCTCGCTCGCATCGCGCCGTTCGAGCGTGCCGGCGCGTTCGGGTGGGTTCTCCGCAGCTCCTGCGCCGTCTCACGCGAGGTGAGGTAGCCGACGAACCGCCCGTTCTTGACGACGTCGACCTTCTGCGCAGGGACGCCCTCGTCGTCGTAGCCGTAGGTTCCCAGACCGCCGGGGGTCACCGCGTCGGCTGTGATGTTGACGACCTTCGACCCGTAGGTGAACGTCCCGAACTTCTCCGGGGTCAGGAAGCTCGTCCCGGCGTACGCCGCTTCGGTCCCGTAGACCCGGTCGAGCTCGATCGGATGCCCGCACGACTCGTGCACCTGAAGCGCCAGCTGCGACGCTCCGAGGACGACCGTCGTCGTCCCACTCGGACACTGCGGCGCCGAGAGGAGGGCGACTGCCTCCTCGCCGAGACGGCGGGAGTTACCGACGACATCCCACTTGTTGACGACCTCGTACCCGCCCGTCTCCTGCTGGGCGCCGAACATGTTCGGGTACGAGCGGACCTGAACCTCCCCCTCGGCGACGGCGTTGACCCGCGTGCCGACCGCCGACTCGACGATCGTCTGCTCAATGAACGAGCCTTCCGTGCTGGCGAACGTCTTCTCCTCCTTGAGGAAGTTCATCCGCGGCGTCGCGACCATCACGCCGGGGACGGCGCGGGCCTCCTTGTCGGCCGCAAGGAGGAGGTCGATCTTGTCCTCCAGGGAGACCGCGAACGGATCGATCTCGTGGGGTGTGATGTACGTGTCGACGTGAACCTCGGCCGGACCGAGATCGACCGGCTCCGCGTTCGCCCGAGCGCTCGCCTTGGCGACCCGGACGGCCAACGCCGCCACGCGGTCCATCTCGTCCATCGTGACCTCGCTCGACGAGGCGAACCCCCACGCGCCGTCGGCGATCACGCGGACGCCGAAACCGAACGACTCGTCCTGGGTGAGGGCCTGCACCATCCCGTTCTTGACGGTGATCCCCTGGGTCGTCCTGCGAACAATACGGACGTCCGCGTACGTCGCTCCGGTCGTCCTTGCCGTGTCGAGGGCACGATCGGTGTACTCGCGCATGGTCCCTCCCTCTCTAGAAATCCGTCGTCCCGGTGAATCGGAAGCCCCGGATGCGAACGGCGGGCGCCGTCGTGCCGAACGAGCCATACAGCGACTTCACGACCTTCGCCGTCGATCCGATCATGTCCGCCTGTGCGAACGCATCGAGGATGCTCTGGGTGAATCGGAGGTTCTTGACCGGTCTTGCGATCTTCCCGTTCTCGATCAGGAACGTCCCATCGCGCGTCATCCCCGTCAGCACCGTCTTCACCGGATGGAGCGGGTTGGTGTAGTGAAACCGCGTGACCCAGATCCCCCGCTCGGTCGCGGCGAGCATCTCGTCCTTCGTCGCGTCGCCGGTCGCCATGAACAGGTTGACCGGGAACGGCCCCATCGTGTTCGGCGACGGGAGCGCGTGGCCGGTCGAGCTCTTGCCCTCCTCGCGCCCCGCGGTGAGCGAGTCGTAGACGACGTTCGCCGCGACGCCGTTCTCGATCAGCGTGATGCGGCGCTTCGGCACGCCCTCGAAGTCGAACGGCAACGGCACGGCCGATCGATCCCGTCCGTCGTCCCAGATCGTGATCCCCTCGCCCGTGATCTTCTCGCCGAGCCGACCGGACATGAAGCTTCGCTTCTCCTGGTAGGCGAGCGCGCCGAAGCCCATGAAGCGAAGGCCGTTCAGCATGTCGGCGACGGCCTCCTCCTCGAGGATCACCGTGTACTCACCCGGTTCGATCCCCGCCGGATCCGCGCTCCGCAGCGCCTTGTCGACCGCCTCCGCGCCGACCGCGGCCGGGTCGAGATCGCGGACGTCGATCGACGTCTGACCACCGTACCCTGAGCCCGTCTCGCCCATGACGACCGTGCGGACGTTGGCGAGCGTCCCCGCGTGGTAGGCGCGAACACCGAGGGAGTTCGCGACAAACAGCTCGCTTGCCTCGGTCGAGAACGCGCCGGCCGCCCGAAGGCCGTTCTCGCGAGATTGGGTCAGGATCGCCTGCACGCCGTCCGCACGTTCCTCCGGCGTGCACTCGGCGGTCGCGCGAACGAACGCGTCGACCGGCTCGATCGCCTCCGGCTCGGGGAGCGAGACGAACGCCGGATCCTCCTTCTGGAACGAGGCTGCCGACTCCGCCATCCCCACGAGGCGCGCCAACCCACCGTCGCTGACGTCATTCCCGGAGGCAACGCCGGTCTTCTTCCCGACGATCACGCGCAGACGAACGTTGACGTCTCGTTCGGTCACGTTCTGGTGGATCGTGTTGACCGCGAATCGCGTCAGGTGCGCCTGGCCGGCCGTCACGATGACCTCGGTCTGGTCAGCGGACGCGCGGTGGAGCGCGCGCTCCGCGATCTCCTGCAACCGCTTCTCTCCTTGCACGCGGACGTCCCCCTTTCGACGGCGCGCTGCCTGGCCCGCGCCGGACACTTCCAACAGTACTCCCTGGAAACGACCAACGCAACAGTGTTTTCTGTAGGTCGTGATGAGGGACGTGTCCTCGGACTCTCGATCGCGCGGGCGCCCCGAACCGAGAGGTTCGCCGTATACTGCAGCCGAATATGAGCGAGAAGATCCTCGTCGTCGACGACGAGCAGTGGGTCGTGAGCACCGTTCGCCAGTACCTCGAGCAAGCCGGGTTCGAGGTCGTCGCCGCTTACGACGGCGAGACCGCCCTGGCGCAGTTCGAGAAGCACAAGCCGGATCTGATCGTCCTCGACTGGATGCTCCCCTCCCTCGACGGGCTCTCGGTCGCCGAGCGAATCCGCACGACGTCGACTGTGCCGATCATCATGCTGACCGCCCGGACTGACGAAGAGGACCGCCTCGACGGCTTCGAGACGGGGATCGACGACTACGTCGTCAAGCCGTTCAGCGCGCGCGAACTCGAAGCGCGCGTGCGCGCCGTTCTCCGGCCGTCGGCCGAACGGGCGTCTCCCGTCGTCGAAGTCGGCGATCTCAAGCTCGATCGGGACCAGCGACGCCTGTGGGTGCGTGACGAGCCGGTCGAGCTATCGGCGATGGCGTTCGACCTGCTCGCCTTCCTGATGACGCACCCCGGCCGCGTCTTCACCCGACTCGAGCTCCTCGAAGCCGTCCGGGGTGAGACGTACGGGAGCTTCGAGCGCGCGATTGACTCGCACGTCAAACGGATCCGACAGCGGATCGAGCGGGATCCGCACCGTCCGGAGCATCTCGTCACCGTCTTCGGCATCGGCTACCGGCTGACCGCGGAGACTGGCCGATGATCCGCCTCGGCAGACACTTGTCGCTCCAGACCCGGCTCTTCCTCTCGATCTTCACGGTCATCGTTCTCGTGTCGGTGATCGCCTACCTGTTCATCCATCACTCTGTGCGAGAGGCACTCTCTACATTCACCGTCCGCAGCTTCACGATGCAGGACCGCGCCGTCGCTCAGGTCATCGCCGGCTACTATACCCGAACCGGAAGCTTCGACGGCATCGTCGAGTTCCTCGACCAGCCGGGCGTCCGCATCTCGCTCCTCCTCGTCGATCCCGACGGCAACGTCGTCTACCCGACCGACTGGAACGCGTCGGAGCACCCGCTCACCGAGGAGGACCTCGCGCGCGGACAGGGCCTCGTTCTCCCGACCGGAGAGCGATGGACGCTCGTCCCGTACCGCGTCAATCCGGAACGCGCCGAACTCGAGCGGGGCTTCCTCCAGAGGATCCGTCGCGCGCTCTGGCTCGCCGCGATCGCCACCGCGGCCGCCGGGCTCCTGATCAGCATCCTCCTGCGGCGACAGCTGACCCAGCCGCTGCGGCGTCTCGACCTAGCGTCACGGCGAATCGCCGAGGGAAACCTCGAGGAGCGCGTGCCGATCGACTCCTCCGACGAGTTCGGCCACCTGGCGCAATCGTTCAACGAGATGGCCGAGAGCCTCGAGGCGGCCGAACGGGCCAAGAAGCGGATGATCGCCGACGTTTCCCACGAACTCCGAACCCCGATCACGGCGTTGCGATCGGCCCTCGAGGGCCTGCGCGACGGCCTGATTGAGCCGAACCAGGAGGCGTTCACCACCCTTCACGATCGAACCCTCCTCCTGTCGCGCCTCGTCGCCGACCTGCACCAGCTTGCTCTCGCCGACGCCGGCCGCCTGTCGATCGACCGCGCTCCGTGCGCCCTCTCCACGATCGTCGCCGCGATCGTCGAGACGATCGGCGTTCAGGCGGAGGACGCCGGACTAACACTCGACACGGCGGTCGATCCAGAGCTGCCGCTCCTTCGAATCGACGCCCACCGGGTCGAGCAGGTCCTGTTGAATCTCCTCTCGAACGCGATTCGTCACACGCCCGCCGGGGGCACCGTCCGCATCTCGGCGACACGCGCCGAGGGCAACGTGCTCGTCGACGTCTGCGACTCGGGACCCGGGATCGCGCCGGTCGACCTCCCGCACGTCTTCGACCGGTTCTACCGCGTCGACCCGGCGCGATCACCGTCCGGTGACGCCGCAGAGGCAGCCCACGCCGGCCTCGGTCTTCCGATCGCGAAGGCCCTCGTTGAGGCCCACGGCGGCCGCATCTGGGCGGAGAACGTCGGCGACGGCGCCTGCTTCCGATTCACCCTTCCGATCGGCGAAACCGAGCGAGGCGACCGCTCGCGATGACCTCCCGGACACACCCCTGCAATCGGCGCCAGGCGCGCCGGCCGGTGGTGCACGACGCCGACGCCCCGGCAATCGCGGTCGGCGGTCTCGGCGCGTCCCACGACGGTCGAACCGCGCTCGCCGGCGTCTCGTTCGAGGTCCCGGCCGGAGGACGCCTCGCGATCGTCGGCCCAAACGGCGCGGGGAAGAGCACGCTCCTGCGCGTCCTCGCCGGCCTCCACGCTGCGGACACCGGAACGGTCCGCGTTCACGGGCACGCGCCCGAAGGCCACATCTGCATCGCGTTCGTCCCGCAGAGCGCGGAGGTCGACTGGCGATTCCCCGTTACCGTAACCGACGTCGTCTCGATGGGCCGGATCGGCCGACTCGGACCGCTGCGGAGGATGCGCGCCGCCGATCGCGCCATCGTCGAGCGGGCGCTGGATGCGGTCGACCTGCTCGACCGCGCCGACCGGACGATCGACGCCCTCTCCGGCGGAGAGCGACAGCGGATGTTCGTCGCGCGGGCGCTGGCACAGGAGTCGGAGTTGGTCCTGATGGACGAACCGTTCGCGGGACTCGACGTCGCTTCGCGCGACGAGGTGCTCGCCGGCCTCGCCCGACTCAAGACGCGCGGCGTCACTCTCCTCGTCGCCTTGCACGACCTCGGGATCGCGTCCTCCCGATTCGAGCGGATCCTCCTCCTCAAGCAGCGGATGCTCGGATTCGGCGCTCCCGCCGACGTTTTGACGCGGGAGGCCCTCCAGGCGGCGTACGGAAGCTGCCTGCGGATGGTGGAGGGCGAAGGCGGCGTCCTCGTCGCCCACGACACCGCCTGCTCAGGGCGTGCGAACCGGGCGCGTTCCCACGCGGGGGGCACGAGCGATTCGAGGGAGAACGCGATCGACGCGGGAGGTCCTCCGTGAGCTTCGTCGAGTGGTTCGCCGCGCCGATGCGATACCCGTTCATGGTCCGGGCGATGATCGCCGCCGTCCTCGTCGGCGGGCTCTCCGCCGTCGTCGGGTCGTACGTCGTTCTCCGCTCGATGGCCTTCCTCGGCGACGCGCTCGCGCACGCCGTCCTCCCCGGGGTCGCCGCCGGCTACCTCGTTGCGGCCGGGGATCGACAGTCCCTGTTCTGGTGGGCGCTTGGCACGGCGATCGGCGTCGCCCTCGGAACCGAAGCGATCAGCCGCCGCGCCCGCATCAAGGAGGACACGGCAATCGGCATCGTCTTCGCCGGCACGTTCGCCCTCGGAATCGCGTTGATCTCCACCGTCCGCGGGTTCGCCGTCGACCTCGTCCACGTCCTGTTCGGGAACGTCCTCGGCGTCTCGAACGCCGATCTCGTTCTGATCGGCGCGTTCGGCGGCGGGGTCCTCCTTCTCGTCGTCCTGTTCTACAAGGAGTTCCTCGTCGTCTCGTTCGATCCGACGCTCGCAGTCACGCTTCGTCTCCCGACAACGCTCTACCGGATCCTTCTCCTCGTTCTCGTCGCGATCACGGTCGTCGTCTCCCTGCAGACGGTCGGCCTCGGCCTGATGCTCGCGATGCTGATCACGCCGGCGACGACCGCGTACCTGTTGACGCGTCGTCTCCCCCGAATGATGGGCGTCGGCGCCCTCCTCGGCGTCTTCTCCGGCGTCGCTGGGCTCTACCTCTCATTTCACTTCGGGATCGCCTCCGGCGCCGCGATCGTCCTCGTCGCGATCGGCCTCTTCCTCGGCATCCTCACCCTGCACCCGCGATCCGGCCTCCTCGCCCGCGCCCTTCGTCGCTAGCCGCCTCACCGCACGATCATCGCGCGTTCATCGTTCCCTCACCCCGTCAGCGTACTCCGTGTCGAGGAGAAGGAGGTCGCCATGACGAGACGAAGACAACTCCGACGGACCGGACTCGCAACGGGGACGGTCCTCGCGATCGGGATCGCCCTCCTGTTCGCCCTCCAGCCGTTCGCTCAGCGGGCCGGGGACGCCGACGGCATGATGGACGACGGGACGAATGCCGAGGAGGCGAACGCCGCCCTCGATCTGCCGGCGTGGATGGACATCGAACTCGTCGACGCGCTCACCGGGGAGGCGTTCCAGGTCCGCGACCTCATCGGTCGGCCGATCCTGCTCGAGAGCTTCGCCGTCTGGTGTTCGATCTGCCTCCGCCAGCAGAAGGAGATGGCGAAGCTGGTCGAGAGCCACGGGGAAGCGATCGTGCACGTTTCGCTCGACACCGATCCGAACGAGGACCGAAGCCTGGTCCGCGAGCACGCCCTGCGCCACGGATTCGACTGGCTCTTCGCCGTCGCTCCGATCGAGTTGACGCAAGCACTGATCGACGCGTTCGGCCTTACCGTCGTCAACGCGCCGCGGGCGCCGGTTGTCCTGATCGAGTCCGACGGCTCGGCTCGGCTGCTGGAGAACGGGGTCAAGTCGGCCGAGCGACTCGCGGAGATCGTCGGCCTCGAGCCGAACCCCGCGGAGACGGTCGACGGATGACACTCCTCGCCGACCTCGCCGAATCGTTCGTCCTCGGGGTCCTGACCCCGCTCGGCGCCGTCTGCGTCCTTCCGCTCTACCCGGGCTTTCTCGCCTACCTCTCGAGGAAGCTCGATCGACAGACGTCGAGCCGACGGACGATCCTGGCGATCGCCCTCGCGATCACGGCGGGCGTGATCGCGTTCATGCTCCTCCTCGGCCTCCTGTTCACGACGATCCTGCAGATCTCGCTGACGCGCGTGATCGGCGTCGTCTCGCCGATCGCGTTCGGGATCCTGCTCGTGGTGAGCGTCCTGTTGCTGTTCGACGTCGATTTCGGCCGCCTCCTCCCACGCCCGAAGGCTCCGACGTCGCGAAACCCCTGGCTGTCCGCCCTCTTCTACGGCTTCTTCTTCGGCGCCATCGTCGTTCCCTGCAACCCGCTCTTCCTCGCCGTCTTCTTCACGCGTTCGGTGTCGATTCTCGGATTCGGCGCGAACCTCCTCCGATTCCTGGCGTTCGGCGTCGGGATCGCCGCGCCCCTCGTGGCGCTCGCCGCCCTGTCGGCGGCCGCATTGACCGCCGTGATCGGCGTCCTGACGCGGTATCGATCGATCATCAACCGGCTCGCCGGGGGCGTGATGCTCGGCGTCTCCGTCCACTACCTCGTCTTCGTCTTCCGCGTCTTCGACGCGCTCTTCTGACGGAAGGAGGAACCGAGATGCAAAGACCGACGAAGCGAACCGTGTACGTCGGCCTGATCCTCGCCGCCGTCGCTGGCCTCGGAATCGTTCCTGCGCAGGGCGCCTCGCCGACCGAGACCGGCGGACGAGGGTCAATCGACAGGCTTGATGACGCCGACGGGCGGCGCTACCGTCTCCGCCCATGGGCGTGGAGATTCGTGCACTGACCGCCGAGGATCGACCGCGCGTCGTCGAGATCACGTCGCAGATCTGGGGCGGGGAGGATTGGGTTCCCGACGCGTTCGACGCGTGGCTCGCCGATGACGAGGGCGAGGCGATCGCCGCCGTCCTCGACGGCCGGTTGATCGGGTTTGCCCGACGATCGTGGATCGTCCCCGGCCACGCCTGGTTCGAGGGGATCCGATCCGACCCCGCCGCCCGCGGCTGTGGCGCCGGGCGGGCGATGACCGAACACCTGATCGACGGAGCGCGGTGCGCCGGGGCCGACGCGATCCACCTCGCGACTCACGTCGACAACGAGGCATCGATCCACATCATCGAGTCGTACGGATTCCGACGCGTCGCAACGTTCGCCTACGTCGCGAAGGAGATCGCCGCAGACGCGGAAGATGCGCCGATCGACCCGGAGATCGACTCCGCATCAGCGGACGACGTCGTTCGATTCGCGGACACATCGAGGTTCCTCTCCCTGGCGCGGCGAAGGATCCCTCGCGGATGGTGGTTTGCCCCGTTCGACCTTGATCCGAGGGCGGCGACCGCTCATCTCACGACGCGGATCGGAATTCGCGATCGGGGCGAGCTCGTCGCCCTCCTCTGCCTGGGCGAACCGGCGGGAGCCCGCGAGTCAGTCGGGCTCGCCTTTGCCGACGGCTCGCCGAAGAACCTCCGTCGACTGCTCGTCGAGGCTCACCGCCGATCCGCGGGTCGACGCATCGAGGCGATGGTCCCGGTCGACGGCGATCAGGAGGCCGCGCTCCTCCCGATCCTGAAGGAGTTCGAGTACGCCACGTGGGACGACTACGCTGCCGCCGTCTTCGTCTACCAGATGGACCTCCGCTGAGCCTCACCTCGGTTATCCCCCTACGAAGCAACTGCCCGGAGAGCATTGAACGCGGACTTGCCCGCCCCGCCGGGAGATCCTACACTGACCGCCATTCGCGACGGGAAGGCTGGACAGGGAGAGGACACGGATCGCGAAGAGAGGAAGGGGTTGGTTTGGAAACCGAGCACAGAACACAGGTCGCAGGGTACGAGGGACCGGCAGAGCTCGTCTGGGGATCGTGGGTTGTCGGGGGGCGCGTCTGGATCAAGGAACGATCGTGCGACGAAACGCCCGTCGGCCCGTCCGACGGCATCTCGGCATTTCCCGATGACGCGGCCAGCGGAGGATTCGTCGGGGCGTTCACGGCCGACGTGGGCACCGAGCCGATGCTCCTGTCGTCACTCGCCGCCGCCCTCGGTGAAGCGTACCGCCTGCGTTGGAAGTGCAACGGGCGAAGCGAGGAGCTGGTCGTCGCCGTCACCGCCCGCCACGGAAACCGGGCCCACTTCGAAACGCGCGACTGACGCGGGCGATTCGGGAGCTCGCGCGACAGGCCTTCCGGCACTACGCGTCTGACGAGAAGGCCCGCAACGCCCGCAGGCTCCGGTCGATCGCCGCCGGCGGAGCGGAGCCGCCACCGTGCGTCTCGAGAACCGCGGTGCCCGAGTAGCCTTGGGATGAAATGCTGCTGAGGGTTTGCGCCCAGTCGATCGTCCCGTCGCCGGGGACGAGATGCTCGTCCCGCGCGCCGGCGTTGTCGTGCACGTGCAGGTGGATCAGGACGCCGGCGTACCGATCGAGATAGGCGGTCACCGGCTCTCGCCCGGCATCGCACGAGAGGTGCGCGTGCCCGAAGTCGAGGCAGACACCGAGGTTGGTCTCATCGGGATCGTCTCCGATCTCCTCGAGGACGTGGTCGAGGATCCAGATCGAGTCCCGCACGTTCTCCAACGCGATCCGCACCCCGCGTGCCGCGCCGTACTCGGCGATTCTTCGAACCTCCGCCGCATCGATCCGATCCCCGGGGCGCTTCAGACCGAAGCAAACCGGGTGAACGACCAGCGTGCCCGCGCCGACGGAGTGCGCGAAGTCGAGCTCGTCCCGAAGCTTGGCCGGATCCCAATACCAGAACATCCCCCGGACGTGCACGGTCACGAACACGGCGGCTCGACAGGCGTCGATCAGGGCATCGAGCTCGTCGCGATCCGCTGCAGGCAGGTCGATCGACTTGGTTGCCCACACCTCGACCCCGAGGGACGCGTCGACCGAGAGAATCGATCGGACGGCGTCGGCCAGCGACGGCCACGTCGAGCGCGGCTGGCCAGAGTAGAAGCCCCAGATGCTCGCCCCGACACGAAGGTCCAGGCCCTCCATCGCTCGCTCGGAGATCAGAGTCTCTCGGTCGTCTCGGTGAACGCCACGCCCATCGTGGCCAGCTCGGCGAGGACCGGCTCGTAGATCGCGGGGATCATCGGAACGTGGACGCCGGTCAGCTCGATCTCGCCCTGGAGGATCATGCGGGCCGCGATCGCCGCCGGGAGGCCGACGAGGCGGGACATCGACGAGTCACCGTTCGGGATCCCGTAGTCGACCATCGTCGAGAACGTCTTCTCGGTCCGATCGGCGTACTCGGCGACGAACTCGTGCTGCATCACCAGCATGTCTCGCTCGCCGGGCGCGTACGGCATCTTGACGAGCATCCGCGAGGCGATCACGTCGAGATCGGTCGTGTCCTCGGCCGGGATCGGCTCGTCGCCCAACAGGCCGAGCCACGCGAGGTCGGTGATCGGCTTGGCGTCGGCGGCGATCCCGAGGCGATCGGCCAGGTCCTGCGCGAGGTTCGCGCCGTCGGACCCGATCTTGCCCGCGAGCCACTCGCCGTAGGTCAGACCGACGAGGTCGTCCCGCTGCGTCTCATCGAGCAGGGCGAGATCGACGACCGCCTTCAGCGTCTTGCACCAGCCGGGATACCGGAGCGTCCCGCGGAACATGCTCCTCACCGTCGGGATGCCGTAGCTCTCGACGTACGGCATCGAGTCGCGGTTCGGATAGACCTCGAGCGTGCCGAAGCCGACGATCTCGCACGGCCAGTGATGCGCGAACAGCTCCGGGCCGGGCACGTCGACGATCGCGCCGTCCTTCATGTACTTGGCTGGGTTCTTGCCCGCCATCACCACGCCGCGGGGCGCCCACGAGAACTTGTAGCCCATCGGGTTGTCGTTGGCGTCGGGCGCGGGGAGCCCACCGGTGTTCGACGTGAACGAGACCAGGGTGCCGCCGTTTGCGGCGATCCGGTCGATGACCTGCGTCGCCGACATGTGGTCGATGCCGGGGTCGACGCCGATCTCGTTCAACAGGATGACGCCCGCTTCCTGCGCCGCGGCGTCGAGCGCCTGCATCTCGGGCTTGACGTACGACGTGGTCACCATCTGCTTTCGATGCTTGACGCAGAGCTCAGCAACGACCGGATGGTAGACGTACGGGAGCAGGCTGATCGAGAGGTCGTGCTCGGCGATCAGGCGTTCGAGTTCGGCCTCGTCCTTCACGTTCAGGGTGAGGGCCGTGCCGTTCGAGGCGCCGCCGACGAGCGTCTCCGCCTTGGAGACGGTGCGGCTGGCGACGGTGACGTGGAATTCGTCGACCTCAAGCAGATAACGAACGAGCGGACCGGCGACGAGTCCGGCACCGAGAACGAGGACCTTCTTCACGTGAACGCTCCTTTGCGCGCCGCTACGCGGCGGCGAGATGCTTCTCCAGAGTTCGGTAGTCGGGGGCCAGTGCGCCGCGGTGGCAGATGACGGCCCGCTTAAGCGGCGCGGGCAGGTCGAGCTCGTCAAAGGGGGCCGCGTAGTCCGCAGCGGCAATCGCCGGAACGAAGCCCTTCAGGATGTCGGAGAAGTATGACGACGACTCCCGCGGCAGCTCGCTCGGCAGGATCTCGACCGCCATCATCGCCGGGCCGTTCCCTTCGACACCCGAGGCCGTCCCGCCGGTCGCCGGGTCGTAGACGTAGACCGGGTCGTTCGGCTCGGTCGCTCGGACCGTGACCTCGATCGATCCCGCGACGTCGCAGGTGATGTCGCCGATCACGCGCAGGGTCGGCTGCTCACCGCGGTAGAGGTCGGCGATCGCCTCCTTCGTCACCAGGCGCGGGTACTTCGGCTCCCAGTAGATGCAGTTGACCAGCGCGTGAAGGCGCGGCAGGTACCGCTCGAACGCGCCGCGATACCGCTCCGGATGCTCGTAGTACTCGTGCAGATCGAACGGTGCGGTCGGATCGAGACGAAGAACCGTGTCCTCCTCGCGGAAGACGACCTTGACGATCGGCGCGTCCTGTGGCCGCTCGTCCGCCAGCAGATCCACCGCCGAGATCTCGCGGACCGGCAGCAGGTCGAGGATCTCCTGGGCGCCCTTCGAGACGTTCCCGTACCCGGCGACGCCGATGACGAGAGGCGAGATCTCCGCCGGCAGACCGTCGGCCGTGATCCGATCCGCCGCCTTCGCGATCGCCGCTTTCGCTGCCTCCAGATCCGCGTACGCCGACGCCTGCTCGATCGCGGCGAGCGGCGTGTCGATCCCCTCGTATGCAAGTCGACGACCGAGCGTCCAGAGGGTGTCGATCATTCCGGCGAGGCCGGCGTAGTTGCCGAAGAAGATCAATCGACGGTTGTCGTCGTCGACGATCCGCTCGTAGTCGATGATCGTGCACCCCAGATCGAGCGCACGCTTGAGCATCGGCATGTTTGCCGGCTGTCCCTTGATCGTGTGTGAGAAGAAGACGTAGACCTTCTCGCGCTCGAGGACGTCGACCGGGATCTCCTTCAGTCCAATGACGAGTGGGCAGTCGCGGAGATCGTCGTCCACGCGGCTCCCCGCCGCGCGGTACTCGTCGTCGGTGAACGCGCGCTTCGCCGAGGACTGAACGAGAAGCGAGAGTCCCTCTTCGGCGAGCCGGCGGACGTCCTCCGGGACGAGCGGCACGCGTCGCTCCCACGCGTACATGTCCTCGCGGCGGATCCCGATCTGCCCGTTCACCACAGCCGGACCTCCTCTCGACGTGACGCTCTCGCGGGTGTCGCGGAAGTATAGCTATCGCCCAATGGATCGGCAATGCCGGCCCGCTCACGCTTGCCCTGCGTTGACCGATCGGACACACAGAAGAGCGAACCGCTCGCGGGATTGTCGTCCGCGCGAGCGGTTTCTGGTGGGTGGTACAGGACTCGAACCTGTGGCCTCATGCACGTCAAGCATGCGCTCTCCCAGCTGAGCTAACCACCCTGGGCTGTTGCTGGCACTCTCTGGAGGCGGCGAGCGGATTCGAACCGCTGAATCAGGGATTTGCAGTCCCTTGCCTTTCCACTTGGCTACGCCGCCGTGCCGCCCGCGATTATACGATCCGCCGGAAAACGCGTCAATTGCGGGTTCCCGTGAGGATTGAAGCGATGGAGGTCGCCCCGCCGCGCAGCAACACCGGATCCCTTTAGATCTATGTGAACGTGAAGGCCACTCGCGCAGTCGAAGAGAAGACCTCGTGTGTTAGGATAGGACTGCACGATGAAGGGGCGGACGGTACGTGGCGAGTCTGGGATGGAGCGGCGCGAGGAACCGGAACTCTCGTCGTTTCTCGATGGAGCAACAGCCGTCGTCGCTCTCGAAGGCAGTGGGACCGCCGGTCTCGCAGCCTCCGACCCGGCCGCCGCGCATCCTGTCCGCCCCTTCTCGTCTGCCGTTCGAGAGCGGGCTCAGCCCTCGGGGTGGCGAAGGCGCATCAGGTAGGTGAAGTCGACCCCGTCGTCGAAGACGGTCGCCCGCGCGCCAAGCTCACGCTCGCACCGCGCGGCAAGCTCGTCGGGAACGGTCGGGAAGGCGAGCGGGCGCTCTCGACGGCCATCAACGAGGTGGGTGAAGACGACCCCGTCGGTGCAGGCAGCAAACGCGCCCCGAAGGATCGTCATCATCGACGCGATCGGATCATCCCCGATCGGGTAGCCAAGGACGCTGATCAGGTACCCGACGTCGTGCCCGCCCGGTGGAAACGGCGCGGTGATGAGATCACGCCGCTCGACCTCGATTCCCTCGCGTCCGGCGAGCCGTTCGGACGCGCGCCGGACCATCGCCGGGCTGACGTCGATCCCGTGGTAGGCGTCGTACGCAAGATCACGTTCGTCGAGGAAGTCGACCAGATGGCCGAGCCCGCAGCCGACGTCGAGGATCCGCCCGTGCGGCGGGAGCGCGTCGACCGCGCGTGCGAACAGCTGCCGTTGGACGTCGAGGCTCGAGTACTCGAGGACGGCCGCCTCGTCGGCGCGGAAGAGGCGCGCGCGCGCATCGTAGAACGCGCCGCACGATTCGACGTCCCGGAATCCGCGCGGCGCGTAGTCCCGGATCCGCCGACGCCAGCGGTCGGCGAGACGTCCGAGAAGCCTCATCCCTGGCTCTCATCGGACGCCTCGGCGCCCTTCGACCGCTCGACGACCTCGTCGATCGTCCCCGCCATGTAGAACGCCTGCTCGGGGATCTCGTCGAGCTGCCCGTCGACGATCATCGCGAACCCCTTGATCGTGTCGTCGAGTTTGACGTACGCACCCTCGCGGCCGGTGAAGTGGGCGGCGACGTACATCGGCTGGCTCATGAATCGCTGCACCTTCCGCGCCCGCCGGACGGTGAGCTGATCCTCCTCGGAGAGTTCGTCCATCCCCATGATTGCGATGATGTCGCGCAGATCCTCGTAGCGCTGGAGGATCTCGAGCGTCGCCCGTGCGACGCGGTAGTGCTCCGGCGAGATCACGTTCGGATCGAGCATCGTCGAGTTCGACTGCAGCGGGTCGACCGCCGGGTAGATCCCCTTCTCGACGATTTCTCGCGACAGGGTGATCGCCGCATCGAGGTGGGAGAAGACGGTCGCCGGCGCAGGGTCGGTCAGGTCGTCAGCCGGAACGTAGATCGCCTGCATCGACGTGATCGAGCCCTTCTTCGTCGACGTGATCCGCTCCTGGAGCTCGCCCATCTCCGTCGCCAGCGTCGGCTGGTAGCCGACCTCAGACGGCATCCGCCCGAGGAGTGCCGACACCTCGCTCCCCGCCTGCGCGAAGCGGAAGATGTTGTCGATGAACAGGAGGACGTCCCGACCCTGGTCGCGGAAGTACTCGGCGACGGTGACGCCGGTCAGGCCGACGCGGAAGCGCGCGCCGGGCGGCTCGTTCATCTGTCCGTAGACGAGCGCCGTCGACGCGAGGACGCCCGCCTCCTTCATCTGGAGGTAGAGGTCGTTCCCCTCGCGGCTCCGCTCGCCGACCCCGGCGAAGACGGAGTAGCCCTGGTGCTCGTAGGCGATCGACCGGATCAGCTCCATGATCAGGACGGTCTTGCCGACGCCCGCTCCGCCGAACGTCCCGATCTTGCCCCCCTTCGGGAACGGGGCGACGAGGTCGATCACCTTGATTCCCGTCTCGAAGACCTCGGCCTCGGTCTCCTGGTCGAGGAGGCCGGGGGCCTTCCGATGAATCGAGTAGCGCTCCTTCGTTGCCGGGGGCGGAAGCTCGTCGATCGGATCGCCGACGATGTTGATCAGGCGCCCGAGCATCTCCTCCCCGACAGGGACCGTGATCGGCTCCCCCACGTTGAGGACGCTCATCCCGCGCGCCAGTCCGTCGGTCGAGTCCATCGCGATCGCCCGGATGACGTCATCTCCCAAGTGCTGAGCAACCTCGAGGATCAGGTCGCGCCCTCCGTCGCGCTCGACGCGAAGCGCGTCGTTCACGCGTGGGAGCTGTCCCTTCTCGAACCGGGCGTCGATGACCGGCCCCTTGATCTCCGTGATCCGTCCGACCGCGTGTTCGCCTTCCATCGATGAACCTCGCATTCTCTCCGATCAGGTCGTGCGAAGCGCGTCCGCTCCCCCGATGATGTCGGCGATCTCGCGCGTGATCGCCTGCTGCCTCGCCTTGTTGTAGGTGCGAGTCAGCGCCTTGAGCAGATCCTCCGCGTTGTCGGTTGCGCTCTGCATCGCCTGTCGACGAATCGCGTCCTCGCTCGCCTTCGTCTCGAGGATTGCCCGGTACAGCCGCGCCCGCAGGACGATCGGAACGATCTCGTCGACGAGCGCCGCCGCGTCCGGCTCGCCGAGCGCGTCGTTCGTCCGCGCCTCCGTCGGAACCGGTAGCAGGGGCTCGACGACGAGCCGCTGTTTCAGGTCCGAGATGAACTGCATGTAGACGACGTCGATGCGACTGACCTCACCAGCGCGATAGAGCGCGATCGCCTCGTCGGCCATCCGCGCCACGGTGGCGTACGCCGGCACGTCGTACAGACGGGCGTAGACCCGGAGCGGCTCGATCCCCCGTCGTTCGAAATGCAGGCGCGCCTTCTCCCCTCCGGCGAAGAGACGGCCGTCCGAGCCAACGTCTGCCAAGAGTTCCTCCGCCCGTCGGTTCAGGTCCCCCTTGTACCGTCCGCAGAGGCCGCGATCGGCGTTCAAGACGAGGATCCCGCGCGCTGTGGACCCGTTTTCGATCAGGAGCGCGCTCGGCTCGGCGTCCCCCGGAAGGCGGCCGACGGCATCGGCGAGGAAGGTCTCGAGCGCCTCGACGTACGGCCGGGTCTGCTCGAGACGCCTCTTCATCCGCGCCACCTTCGTCATCGCGATCGCGTTCATCGCCCGCGTAATCTGGGCGACGTTCTCGATGTTCCCGATGCGGCGTTTGATCGCGCGAACCTGGCCGGCCATCTACCCTCCGAACCGCTCCTTGAATACCGCAACCGCGCCGTCGAGCTTCTCACGTAGCGCGTCGGTCAGCCGCCCTTCTTCGCGGATCCCGGTCAGGATGTCGGCGTGATCCGCCCGGACGAACTGGAGCCACTCCTCCTCGAACCGGCGGACGTCACCGACCTCGACCTCGACGAGGTGGTTCTCCACGCCGAGGTAGATCGCGACGACCTCCTCCTCGACCGGCATCGGCTGGTACTGCCCCTGCTTGAGGATCTCCATCAGCCGATCGCCGCGGGCGAGCTGCGCCTTCGACTCGTCGTCGAGGTCCGCCGAGAACTCGGCGAACGCCTCCAGCTCGCGGTACTGCGACAGCTCGAGGCGCAGCGGACCGGCGATCTGCGACATCGCCTTGATCTGCGCCTCGCCGCCGACGCGCGAGACGGAGATCCCGACGTTGATCGCCGGGCGGAGCCCCTGGTTGAACAGGTCCGTCTCGAGGTAGATCTGCCCGTCGGTGATGGAGATCACGTTCGTCGGAATGTAGGCGGTGATGTCGCCCGCCTTCGTCTCGATGATCGGAAACGCCGTCAGCGATCCGCCGCCGCGCGCCTCGGAGAGGCGAACGGCCCGCTCGAGCAGGCGGGAGTGGGTGTAGAAGATGTCCCCTGGATACGCCTCGCGCCCCGGCGGTCGCCGGAGGAGGAGCGACAGCTCGCGGTAGGCGACGGCGTGCTTCGACAGGTCGTCGTAGACGATGAACGCGTCGCGCCCGGCGTAGGTGAAGTGCTCGGCCATCGCGCATCCGGCGTACGGCGCCAGGTACTGCATCGGCGCCGGCGAATTCGCGTCGGCGACGACGACGATCGTGTACGCCATCGCGTCGTGGCGCTTCAGCGTGTCGATGATCCGCGCGACGGTCGACGCCTTCTGTCCGATCGCGACGTAGACGCAGACGACGTCCTCGTTCTTCTGGTTGATGATCGTATCGAGGGCGATCGCCGTCTTCCCGGTGCGGCGGTCGCCGATGATCAGCTCGCGCTGTCCGCGCCCGATCGGGGTCAGCGCGTCGATCGACTTGAGGCCCGTCTGAAGCGGCGTGTTGACCGGCTGCCGCTCGACGACGCCGGGAGCGATGATCTCGGCCTTCCGCGCTTCGGCCGCCTCGATCGGATCCCCGCCGTCGAGCGGACGCCCGAGCGGATCGACGACCCGTCCGAGGAGCCCCTCCCCGGCGACCGTCTCGAGGACCCGTCCCGTTCGCTTGACCTCGTCGCCCTCCTGGATCTTCTCGCTCTCCCCGAACAGGGCGACGCCGACCGACTCCTCCTCCAGGTTGAGGACGAGTCCGTAGACGTCGCTTGGGAAGGCGACGATCTCGGAGGCCATCGCCCGTTCCAGCCCGTAGACGCGGGCGATGCCGTCTCCGACCTCGACGACGACGCCGACCTCCTGCATCTCGAGGTCGTAGCGGAACCCCTTGATCTGCTCCTTCAGGATCGCCGTGATCTCGTCCTTGCGGGTCGCTGCCACGTTTCCTCCCTACCGTTCGAGCGAGCTTCGCAGCTCGTCGAGCTTCGCCCGAAGCGATGCGTCGATCGTTCTTCCTTCGACCTCGATCCGCGCCCCGGCGAGGAGTCCCTCGTCGAGCCGCTCTTCCAGCAGCACGGTCCGCCCGAGTGCCTCCCCGAGTCGATCGGTCAGGCTCCGGCGGTCCTCGTCCGCGAGCGGCGTCGCCGTTGCGACGCTTACGCGGGCGAGATTCTCGGCCTCCGCGCGCGCCTCGAGAAACCCGTCGTAGATCAGATCGAGGTAGCCTTCTCGGCGGTTGCGGACGAGAAGGCCGATCATATTCGACACCGACGCCGACAGGTCCGGGAACGCGGCGCCGATCAGCTCCAGCTTCTTCCCCCGCGAGATGAGCGGGTGGGTGAGAAACCGGCCGAGCCCGTCGACCTCGCGCACCTCGTCCACAAGCGTCTTCAGCTCGTCGGCGACGGCGGGAACGGTGTTCGCCTCGACCGCCACCTCGTAGAGTGCGCCCGCGTACCGGCTGGCGATCTCACGCGATCTCACGGCCTCACCTTGAGCGCGTCATCGTCGATCTCGGCCACCAGCTGATCGAGCAGACGGCGATGATCGTCGATCTTCACCTCGCGGCTCAGCACGCGCTCGGCGCCGAGAACGGCAATCTCGGCGTAGGCCGCTCTCAGATCGCGGATCATCTCGTCGCGTTCCTGCGTCATCTGCGCCCGTGCGCCGGCGACAATCCGCTCCGCTTCCGTTCGGGCGCCGCGCTTCGCCTCCTCGATCGTCTCCGCCGATCGCGCTCGCGCGCTCTCGACAATCTCCTGAGCACGCTCCCGCGCGGACGCGAGTTCACGAGCGCGCTCCTCGACAAGCGAGGCCGCCTCCTTCTCGCTCGCCTCGGCGGACGCCATGCGCCCGGCGATCATCTCCCGGCGCTTGTCGAGGTACGCGATCGCCGGCTTGAACAACAGCCGTTTCAAGACGTAGAGCAGGATCACGAAGTTGATCAGGTTGAACACGAGCGTCCAGTTGATCGACTTGACGATCGTTCCCCACTCGAACGACACAGCGCCTCCCTAGACGACGAACAGGAGAACGATCGCGATCAGAAGCGAGTAGATCCCCGTCGTTTCCGAGATCGCCTGCCCGATGACCATCGTTCGGAGCAACGCGCCCTGCATCTCCGGCTGCCGTGCCATGCCGTCGAGCGCGTGCGCAGCCGCCATCCCTTCACCGATCGCCGGCCCGATCGCGCCGATCCCCATGCAGAGACCCGCCGCGACGTACTTCGCCGCGAGCGCGATGTCGGCGCCGCTGATCCCCATGACCACGCTCTGTGCTTCGTCCATGCTTCCTCCTCTAGTCCTCCACCGCGACGTTGATGTAAGCCACCGCGAGAATGGCAAAGACAAACGCTTGAATCCCACCAAAGAAGAGCCCGAAGATGATGTTCAGGACCGGCGGAAGGGCGATCGGCAGGAACTTCGCCATGATCACCGTCACCAGGAACGTCCCCGCCAACACGTTGCCGAACAGACGAAACGCGTGCGACAGCGGCTTGGCGATCTCGCCGACCAGATTGATCGGGAGCATGAACGGGTACGGCTCGGCGAATCCCTTCAGGTATCGCCGCACCCCCTTGTGGCGGATCGCCAGCACGTGCGAGACGATGAACACCAGGAGCGCCAATCCGAACGTCACGTTCAGGTCCTGCGTCGGCGAGCTGAGATACGGCACGATGCTGATCCAGTTCGACAAGAGCACGTACAGGAAGAGCGTCGCGATGAACGGGAACATCATCACCGCCAGCCGTTCGGACGCGAAGTTGTCCGACAGCTGCGTCTTCAGCAATCCCAGCAACGCGTCGACCGCCGCTTGCGTGCGCGTCGGCTTCTCCTCGACCGCCTGCCGAAGCCCTCGGCGCAGCAGGAGCGCCAGGCCGATCAGGAGCAGAATCACGATCCACGACATCAGGAGGTAGACGACATCGAACCGGATCTCGAACCCGGACAGGTTCAGAACGGCGATTCGCTTCTCGCCGAGATGCGTCAGCAGCCCAGCCAGCTGCTCGAACATCAGATCGCCACCCCCGGACGTCGCATTGGAAGGTGCAAGTTTACTTGCGACGCGAGAAGCCCTCCACACGCGCCGAGCCCCGCCGGCTTCCCGAGAACGAGGAAGACGCCGGCCAGGAGAACGCCGAGCAGGAGAAGGCGTCCCACGGCGGCAACCGCCACCGCGGCCTGCGCGTGCCGCTCCTCGCGCAGGAGCGCACGGCCGATTTCGACCATCAGGAACGCGTTCCCGAGGTAGAGCGCAAACCCGATCAGGATCCCGCCCGCCGCCGCCGTCTGCCTCAGGACGAGCAGGACCGCGGCGATCGCGAGGCAAAGAAGAAGGGCGCTACCGATGCGCAGCGCCCTGAGGGCTTCCGATGCGTGGGTACGTCTCATGTTCCAGGAAGAACCGAGCCCCGTCTCGCTCTAGATCGTCTGGATCTGTTTCTCCTTCTCCGCGACGAGGTCGTCGATCTGCTTCGAGTATTCGTGGATGGTGTCGTCGTTCTGCTTGTGGTGTTTGTGGTAGTCGTCTTCGGAGATGGAGCCGTCCTTCTTCAGCTGCTCCAGCTTGTCGTTCGCTTCGCGCCGGACGTTGCGAAGGGCAACCTTCGTCTCTTCCCCGCGCGCCTTGATGACCTTACCCAGTTCCTTCCGCCGCTCCTCGGAGAGCTTCGGCACCTTGATCCGAATCACGTGCCCGTCGTTCTCCGGGTTCAGACCGAGATCGGCGGCGAGGATCCCCTTCTCAAACGCCGCCATCTGCGTCTTGTCGTACGGTTGAACGACGATCAGGTTCGCATCGGGCGCGGCGATCGTCGCCAGCTGCTTCAGCGGGGTCATCGCGCCGTAGTAGTCGATGACGACATCCTCGACCATCGCCGGATTCGCGCGACCCGTCTGAACCTTGACCAGATTCGACCTCAGAACCTCGATCGAACGCTTCATGTGGTCGAGCATTTCGCGGCGTATCTCATCGGGCATGTCGGGCACCTCGTCAGGCATTGTAGTTTCCGCCAGGATATCGGTCAATGCGGCTACCTCGCTCTGACCGCTCGGTAGCCGGGCAGGTTCCTTTCATCGGACCACAAGGAACCTGCGCGTCCTCCTGCCCATGAAACTGGAGAAGGCTTGCGTCTTGCCTTAGTCCAAGCCGTGCGGCGACC
>Ga0180433_10001993_pt1 | contig 32993 bp, 43 predicted proteins | sample SS_ome_8_FD_132980 | JGI IMG/M metagenome (GOLD analysis project Ga0180433, IMG submission 132980) | Hypersaline lake sediment archaeal communities from the Salton Sea, California, USA - SS_1_D_1 metaG | ecosystem: Environmental > Aquatic > Non-marine Saline and Alkaline > Hypersaline >...
AATATATTCGTTGACCACTATGTAATAAATAGTTATACTCTTAATAATTATTAGGAGGACGATATGCGTTTACGAGAATATTTAAAAAAATATACAATAGTGCAAAGAGTAATGGCTGATAAGTTAGGAATAACAATCACCCATTTGAGGATGTTATTAAATGAAAAAGCATCTCCAAGCAAGAAATTAGCAATTAAAATTGAAAAAGTTACAAATGGCGAGGTTTCAAAAGAATCTGCTATCTTTTTTGAAGATTATATTGAGAAGGAGAATGATGAGACCAGGAAAAAAGTACTTTAATGTAGGTATTGCTCTTGGGTTAAATCTTTCTTTAGAAGAAAACTTTAAGAGAATATTAAGTGTTTTAAAATCAGATTGTATAGCTGCGCACGATTCTGTAGTGATAGTTTCTGAAGATATTGATCTAATTAATGAGTTATTGAAGAAGCAAAGGGAAATATTGTTTGAGCTTGGCTCTGATGAAAATATTAAAACAAATATAGAGGTATTAAATGAGTTTTACGCTGGTAAAATTGAAGGAAAGACTTGAAAGCGATGAGAACATCTCAGATATAGAAAAAGAAAAGATATTAAGAAACGCTGAAGCGACAACCAAAATACATAAAATTTTTGAAAAGCACAAAATAGATGATATGGATTCTTTAGATATTTTAGTTGGTGCTGTCTGTGGTGCAATAGTTTCTTGTAAGAGTCCATTTAGAGCTCTTTCTGCTGCACTTCAGTGCGCATCTGAATATTATTCTATTTTTGAACATATGCAGGAGAAAAAAGATGAAGGTAAAGATAGAACGCTATAAAAGATATCCAGATGGTAAGACTAAGGGGATAGCACAGATAGCTATAGATATCGAAGGTCATTATCTCACAATCAAAGGTGTAAAGGTAATAGATAATTCTAAGGGAGGGGTCTTTTATGCTCTTCCATCAAAGAAGTATACAACTCCTGAGGGAGAAGATAAGTATACACCTATTTGTGCCTTTTTCTCTAAAGAGAGTTATCATGATTTCCATTCTTCAATGACAGATGCATTTAAAGATTTCTTTCAAAATGAATCTCAAAAATCAGTTCATCAAGATACGGACGAAAACGTCCCTTTCTAGTCTAACACATTCTTACGTTACTACAAAAAAGAAGGCTCCCATTTAACATGAGAGCCTTAACTCTAAATGAGACAATCTGAAGTTTTTTCTTGAACAGAAATTGAATTCAGACGTATTCTCATTTCATTGAAACCAAAACATAAACATAATTATAACGACTTGTATTTATTTTACACAACAATGTTTTAGCAGAACATTTTTGTTAAACACAAATAAAGAAAATATAAGCAAATCATTATAAGAAATGAAGAGCATAAATAAAATTTGCGTAAGTCATTATATCTATCGTTTGTGTTTTCTTCAACTTAAATTAGTTAAAATAAAAGCTTTATAGCTGAAGGAGATACCATGACGCTTTGTTATTCACATAGACGAGAAGATCCTTTTGTAAGATTACATCTACCTATCGTAAGAAATCCAAATATTAGTCTTAAAGCTAAGGCTCTAATGGCATATGCATTTTCTCGCCCTGTTGGTTGGTCTTTCTATGTATATGAAATTGAGAAACATTGCACAGATGGGAAAAAGAGCATACGTTCAGGATTAAGAGAATTAGAAAAGGCTGGTTATTTACACAGAAGAAGTAAAAGAGATGAGAATAATAAATTTTGTGGAATAGAATGGCATTTTACTGAAGATATGCTATCAGAAGAAGAATTTAAAAAAATGTTTGCCGTCTTACCCATTTCGGGTAAGGCCCGAAACGGGTCGGACCCAAAAGGGCACGCTAAGAAGATAGATAGTAAGAAGAAAGATATTAAGAAGAATATAGAAACTACTAACGTAGTTTCTTGTCCGTCACCTAAAAAAGTGACAGACACAGCACCAAAACAGATTCAATTCAATAGAAAGAGTAGAGAGTTTGATGGACTTGATGACAAAAAGCTCTTAAAGCTTAAAGAAACATATCCGAATCTTGATATATCTCAAGAGATTGGTAAGATGAAGCTTTGGCTTGAGGAGAATCCAAAAGGAAAACGACGTAAGGGGACTTGGAGATTTATTCTTGATTGGATATCGAGGACAAGTGAACAATATAAATTCTCGACAGATAAGCAATTTAAGAGTCTTGAAGATAAAGGGGCAATAAATTCAAATGAATTGAAAGCATTGGGTAATTTCTTTAGTTTTTATGATTCGTGGTATGATAATCTTATGGATAAATTTCTAGCTGATAGAGGAAAGGTAGTTTTTAGAAACAATAAATTATCCTTTTTTGGAGGTGAAAAAGAATATTTAGCTACCACAAAGAATTTAAGTTGGATGTTAGAAAAGTGCTGTGTTCCGTATCGAGTGATTGATAAAGCTAAGCAAATGAAAGCAATTAGTGCATAAAATTTGCTTTAAGATAAACAATATCTATCATGTCATGAAATCATACAGAATAACGAATAAAATTGAATATAGAGCAAATTAGAGATAATTTTAAAGCAATAGAAAATATGAACAATTGTGGAAGAAACAATAACTAATTCTTGTATTAAAAGAAATATTTATATATACTAAGGCAACAACTTAAACATTTAATTTAGGCTGTAAATGGCAATATCTACTAAAACCTTGACTGTCCAATTCGAAAACTCTAGAACAAATAGATATTTCAAGGTTAAATCAACAAAAAGAAAATCAAAAATAGTTTCTCAGAAAAAAACCCCAGGACCATACAAAGGAATTCCAGTGCTTGAAGGTATACATACGGATCCAATACCAGTTGAAAGGAAAACAGAAGAAACAGTAACCGTTTCTGATTGTTGCAAGTCTTTAGTGTACGTTTCAACTAAGAACGATTTTGCTAAAATTAACAAAAAAGATTCTTCTTCATGGCTAATGACAATTGAATTCATCTGCCACAAATGCGGAAAAGAATGTAGCGTGAAAGAAATACCCGTATCTAAACTTGGGAATGAAAATAAAAAAAGAAAGTTTAATCTTCTTTCTTGGATTAAGAAAATTCTAGGGTGCTAAGTGGGAGAATGTTTAATAACAATAAAATCTCCACCACAATCTCAAGGCAGACCAAGATTTGTAACTAGAGGGTCTCATTCATTCGCATTTGATCCTAACAAGGATAAGAAGAATTGGGCTAGGATTCAAATAGCAGAGCAGGTAAATAATATTTTAAGCATTCCGTTGCACTTAGATATTAAATTCTATATGCCAATACCTAAATCAACTTCAAAGAAAAAGAAAGATCTCATGTTGTTTAATGAAATTAAGCATCAGAAGAAATCTGATATTGATAATCTTTTAAAGTTTACCTTAGATGCAATGAATAATATAGCTTTCAAAGATGATAAGCAAATCTGGAAGCTTCAAGTAGAAAAGAGATATGATGAAAATCCAAGAACTGAAGTGATCATGTATTGGGATGATGAGTAACATATACGCAATATGCAATCTATAAAATTAAAATTTTAGATTGCTATACTGGAAACCCAAGACTTTCTCCAATCTCTTCCCATGCTAAACAACATACATCACAACAAAATCTTGTCATTTCATCTAACCTAGAACTAATTATTTCAGCATCTTGATCTAATTCTCTATCACAATAGTTACATTTGTCAGGAACATCAAGATTTGTAAGCATTTCATCTAACTTTTCAAGCTCTTCTTCGGTAAATAAATTTTCAGTCATAATTTTAAACAACTTCTAAAAAGAAGATATAATAGATATATTAACTTTCTTCTTCTTCAGTTAATGTGGATTTGTTAATAGATATTAAATGTCTATCTAAGAACTAATGTTTATAAGTTGTTAATAGTATTGATTATATTTTATTTAAAAATCAATCTTTACTGAAGTAAAAGAGTAATATAAACAACATACCAATCATCCAAACAAGATCTTCACCATTTGTGAACCACCATCCATATGCTAATGAAATCATTGAAAGAGACAAGACTATGATGGATGAAGGAAGAACAGCAAGTAAGAAGACTATTGACGCTACGATGGCTCCGCTAATCACTTTTTCTCCTTTGTAGTGAGTCACTTTTTAGAGACTTAATTTATGCATACCGTCTGACAACCTCCTTGATGCTTGACCAACGGATCTTCTATTTGTCCTTGATTACTAGCTAATTCTTCTATTTCCCAGTCTTCAGCACATTCATCAGAGCAGAAGTCTAAGTCTTTAGCACCCTTAGCTTCATAAGCATTTTCAGGATTAACACCCTTTTCGCAATATTCGCATACGACCTCTACTCTAGGTGGTTGGTAAAGGTTCTCTGTATAATTTAAATTTGCTAAGTCTATATCAAACATTTTTATTTCCTTTGCTTTTAGATATCTATTTCTTCAGGAACAACTGTTATCTTATACCCAAGTTCTTTTATTAGAGAGATGATATCTGGCATAAGTGTTGCCGATCTTGTCATCTTTCTAAATATTTCAGCTTTTTCACATACAGGGTATATTCGCTGAACGCCAAATACGCTTTTTAACCTAACTTTTATTTCCATTTTAACTTATCCTTGATTTTGAATTTCTCTCTAAAAAATACCAAACCCGTACAGGCTGGAGACTAAGATCAACAATCAAGATCACAATCCTCAATTCTTTTAACTTTTACGTTCTTTAGAAGCTCTAATTGTTCTGGTCGTAAGAACAGAGTTAGTGAGCTGTCCTCTGTAAAGACATCTAAGTAAACTAAATCATTACCATTAATCTTGATTTGTCTAACCTCTGTATGTATCTTTGAACTGTAGCAATCAAATTGAACTCTTATCATTTTATTATCCTCTCTTAAAAGTGCCAAATGCTCACCGCAAAAACACCGCTTTATTTATATATATAATTATTAAATTTAAAATTAGCATTGGAGCCGATATTAATAGTGAAATTAACATTTTCAATCCTTTGTTTAGGCTCTCATCCCATACCAGATCACTAAGAGCGCCCCTAGTAAAAAATACATCTTATTATCTCCTTATTATATGCTTTAATGTTATAACTTATATAATAACATAACAAGTAAAAGTTATGCAAGCAAAAAGCAAATAAAAATAAATTGTTGTCATTAATCCACAGGAATTAGAAAATAAAATTTGACGCTAGGGGGAAATATGACTTATAACGTCTTTACAAAGGAAAGCTTAGAGGAACTGTCTAGGGTTCTCGAAACAAAATTCTCCGATGGATTAGATCCAATAGGATTTCTAATGCAATATGCAGACCTATCATTCACAGAAGCTATTGAAATACTTGCTAAGAAACTTCATGTAAAAATAGAGAGAAAGGAGGAATGATATGCCTTTGGTAAAAGGAGCTGGAAAGAAAGTTATAGGTAAAAATATTAAAGAGCTCATTAAATCTGGAAAGAAGCCAAAGCAAGCAGTAGCTATATCATTATCACAAGCTAGAAAATCTAATAAAAGAGGTAGATGATGGCTAAAGAAAAGTGGATAAAGAAAGCAATAAAGAAGCCAGGAGCATTAAGGAAAACCTTAGATGTTAAGAAGGGTAAAGATATCCCTAAGGGAAAGCTTGAAAAGGCTGCTAAAGGTAAAGGCATAACTGCTAAAAGAGCACGCCTTGCTCAAACGTTAGATAAATTGAGGAAGAAATAATGACTGTTTGTGAAAAAACACAAAAAGAACTTGCTGATTGCGCACCATTTGATAAGAAGGTTGGGAGACCATTATATTGGACAGATGAAAACATTGAGAAATTAGCTGATGAGCTTAATGAATGGAGCAAAAAAGAATCCACTTTAGTCATCGGAGAATTTGCCACGGACAGGAATTGTAACCCATCTCTTTACCGAAAATTATCAAATATAAATACAAAATTTCGTTCGGTGTATAAAACTGCCCTGAGGAGAATTGGAGATCGTAGAGAAAAAGGAGCCATGAATAAAGAGCTTGAACCTAGGACAGTTTCTAAATATGCAAGGTTCTACGATGAAGAATATAATGAATTCATTTTTTCCATGGTAGAACATGAAGAACTCGTTAAAGCTAAAGCAAAGATAAAGGCTCTTAATCAAGAGCTGAACAATAAGGGTGAGATAATAGAATATTTACAAATGCAAAAAAAGATTGATGAAGTTACAGAATAAATATGCTAAACGAACTCTCACCACAGCAAAAGATATCTTTGAGAGATTCAGATGCTCGCTTGAATATCTGGGAGGGTGCTGTACGATCTGGTAAATCATTTTCAGCCCTTTTACGTTTTATTGAGTTTGCTATGTCTGGCATAAAGGGTGATTTTATAATTGTTGGTAAATCTGAAAGTTCTATAAAGCGTAATATCATTAGTGAGATAGCTAGATTACTTGGATCAGAGGCTCGTTACTTTTCAGGTAAGAGAGAACTATTTCTCTTTGGAAGAAGAATACATATTGTTGGTGCAAATGATGAAAGGAGCGAGGGAAAGATAAGAGGTGCTTCATTTGCTGCAGCTTTAGTTGACGAAGCAACTACTATTCCTGAGAGTTTCTTTAAGATGCTTCTATCACGTTTAAGCATTGATGGAGCTAAGCTTTTTGCAACGACTAATCCAGATTCACCGTTTCATTGGTTAAAGGTAGAATATTTAGATAGAGAAAAAGATCTTGATCTTAAAAGATTCAAATTTGTTCTTGACGACAACCCTTCTCTAACAGAAGATTTTAAATGTAATTTAAAAAGAGAATATAGGGGACTTTGGTATCGCAGATTTATTGATGGAGATTGGGTACTAGCTGAAGGTGCTATTTATGACTTCTTTGATAAAGATTTACATTGCATAGACTTTCCACAATCACATGGTAAGTATTATGTTGCTGGAGTAGACTACGGCACAACGAACCCTTCTGCATTTACTATGGTTGGTTGTAATCCCGATAAATATCCTAACTTATGGGTAGAGAAAGAATACTATTGGTCAGCTAAAGAAATGATGAGACAAAAAACCGATTCTGAATATGCCCAAGATCTTATTAATTTCTGTAACGGATATAACGTTAAAGCAATTGCAATAGATCCTTCAGCAGCCAGTTTCATAGCTGAATGCAATAAGCAAGGAGTTAGAAATATACGTGATGCTAACAATGATGTTTTAGATGGTATCCGTTTTACTGCTCAATTGCTTACTGAGGGTACGTTGAAAATATGTAGACAATGTACTCATTTGCTTCGAGAAGTAGAAACGTATGTTTGGGATGAGACTGCTGCTTTAAGAGGAGTAGAAAAACCAAAGAAGGTTAATGATCATTTGATAGACAGTTTACGTTATTCTTTAATGTACTGGTATGAACGAGGTTTTAATCAAACAACTCCAGAAGAGTTACAAAATAGATTTAATAAATCGCTGGGTATAGACAATAATTTACCTGCGTTTTTTAGAAATACATTTTAAGGATTAGATATGGTAGCACCTAATTTAAACGAAAGATACTATGCTGATGGCGATAAAAATGTTAAGTCCATGATGGAAGATGCATACGCTCAGGCATTGACTGTTAATCAGTCTTATTGGGCTGAAGCTGACATTGATGCTCGTTTTAAAGCAGGAGATCAACAGCTATGGAATGAAATTTATGGGAATGCTCGAGTATCGAAGAGACATTTTAATTTCAATCGCATGCGTAGAGTCATTAATATGATTACTGGCCATCAGAGAAAGAATAGAAAAAGCATGGTTGTAGTTCCTATGGAGAATAGCGATCAGTATACAGCTGATCAATTAAGTCAGGTTCTGTTTTGGGTAACTAAAAGAGATAATATGCTTTCAACTATAAGTGATGCTTTCGAAGGAGCTATTACAACTGGAATGAATCTATTGAGCGTTTGGGTTGATTATAGACATGATAGCGTTAACGGTGATATTCGTTTAGACAATGTAAGTTACAATGGATATCTTATTGATCCATTTTTCAGAAAGCAAGATTTGAGCGACTGTAATTATTTATGGCGGCGCATGTGGAAATCTAAAAATCAACTTAAGGCTATGTTTCCAGGTAGAGAAAATGAGATAGATGAAATAAATCCAAGGGGAAATAGAGACGGTAAGTTTAGTTATATGCCTGAAGCGTATAGTTCTAGTCAGAATAATCTAATAGCACTCGATGAATTTTGGTATGCAGATACACGAACTCAAAAAGTTATTCAAGATGTAGAAACTGGTGATACGGTAGAATATTTTGGAGATGATGACACACTAGAAGAATTTATTAGCCAAGATTCAAATCGTATTGTTAAAACTATTTCTGTTCCAACGGTTAAATTAGTATATTGTGTTGATGGTCGTGTATTTTATGATGGTCCTAATCCTTATGGTCATGAGATAAAGCCAGTAGATAGATATCCCTTTGTACCAGTATTTGCCTATTATGAGCCAGATGTTCAGTACTATCCTTGGAGGATTCAAGGGGTCTGTCGAGGTCTAAGAGATGCTCAGTATTTGTATAATAGAAGAAAGATTATAGAGCTAGATATTCTAGAATCTCAAGTTAACTCTGGTTGGGTTTATGAAGAGGATGCATTGGTTGATCCAAATGATGTCTTCATGACTGGTCAAGGAAAGGGAATAGCTGTAAAGCAGGGGCGTTTATCAGGAGTTCAAAGAATTGAAGCTCCACAGATTCCTCCATCGATGATTCAGCTAAGTGAACAACTTGGCAATGAGATCATGCAGATATCTGGAGTTAATGAAGAGCTTTTAGGATCTGCTATGGATGACAAGGCTGGTGTTCTTTCTATGTTACGCCAAGGTGCTGGTCTTACTACTCTTCAAAAGCTTTATGATCAACTTGATTATTCTCAGAAGATATTGGGAAGTATAATAGTTGACATGATACAGTCTAATTTTCGCCAAGGTAAAATACAAAGGATTACTGAAGAAGAGGTTTCTCCACAGTTTAGACAGAAGTCTTTTCAAAAGTATGATATTGAGATCTCAGCAGGTTTAAATACAGAAACACAGAAACAGATGCAATTTGCTCAGATGCTTGAGTTACAGGCTGCTGGTATTCCAATAGCTCCAGAAGACTTATTAGAGGCTTCCACAATACAGAATAAATCTGACATCATTGAAAATATGAAGAAGCGTGAGGAAGCAGGGGCAAAGCAAGCGCAAGAAGAGCAAGCAATTCAAATGCAAGTTCTACAATCACAAATTAATAGTTTAAATTCGAAAGCTCATGCTGATCAATCTCTTGGTCTTGAAAGAATTTCTAGAATAGATGAGAATTCTGGTCTAGCTGAAGAGCGTAGGAGTCAAGCTATAGAAAATATTTCTGATGCTAGATTGAATAGAGCAAAGACTATTAAGGAACTTGAAGGAATGGATTTAGAACAGATTCAAAAGCTAATAGATTTAAATAGAATTTTAGCAAAATCTAATGAGTCTGAAGAAATAGAAAAATCTGGAAACATTTCACTTACTGATAGAATAAGTACACTTAAGGGTTCTATGCCATCAGAGACAATGTCTAATATAGGTTAAGATATAAGAGAGAGCGCATTTTAGATTGTATTAGATATGATTCTGTGCTACTTCCCGCATATCTCATCAAGTCTTCCATCTTTAAAAAGTTTGCAGAATTGTAGAAGTTGACTTTGCTCTTTTGGCAACATATTTTCATTTAAAATTAAGTATTCAATAGTATTTTTATCAGGTAACGACCAAAGATATTCTAAATCTCCAGAAAATGGAAAATATTTGAACACTGTTTGATCATAATCAGGTGTGGGAAGTGTTTTTCTAGCCAAGAAATATTGGCGAATAACATTTACCATTAAACGCTCTCTCTTATTTATGATAACAACATAGTAAGGTTCAATCCAATCAGCATGATTCTTTATGCATTCTTCAACTTGAGGTAAAAATTCCTTAGTCATCTCATTGCTAGTATCCATAAGACTTTGCTTATCATCTGCTGTATCTAATAACTTTTTAACATGTTCTCCTACAGTTTTATCTTTTTCAGCTAGTTCAGATCCCATATACCACTCTCTCCAATTAATCCTTTTATCATTTCAAAAAGTTGTTCATTATACATTTCTTCTGCGTCATCCATATATCCCTTCTCTATCTTTCTTAAAAGATTAGATATTTCATATAAAGATTCGTACATCTCTCTAGAATGAAAATATAATTCATATTCATCCTTTTCTTCTGGTAGATCAAATTCTAAAATTGCTTTTGACATTATACTATTCCTTTCGTACGTACAAATAATAGTTATACAAAATTAATTTTTATTTAACTATACAAAAAAGCCGCAACCTAAGCCACGGCTAGAGAAAAAACTTTGTGCGCTAAAATTATTTTCTCATCATCTTTTTAACTTTACCAACCATCTTCATATTTTCTTTATCAAGGCCAGACTGGGTATCGACATAACCGCCTTCCATGACAGCATAATCTTTATCTGGGTAAGACCAATGCTTAACTTCTTGAGGAAGATTTGAGTAACTATTCTTATCTATTTTAGATTCTTTTTTATCACCATAATATTTTTTAGCCATTTTTATCTCCTTGTGAAAACTGTCAATGTAAATCCGCTTTACATTAACAAGGCTTTTGACCCCTAGACACTAAGTACCCTGTGCACTTTGCTAGTTAAAATAATTTTAACCCCTAACATATTTAATGGAAAGTGTTATAATAATAATGAGATCTAGGGAGAGCTCCCCGAAAAGACTTGTCTACTTCGAGTCCTGATCTCTTTTTCTAAAGTAGTCTAACCTTAAAGTAGGAGGTCATTATGCCTATTGTTAAATGTGAGTTTTGTGGAAAAGAATTTAAAAGATTTTCTTGCAGAATTAACAAATTTAAACATAGTTTTTGTTCACGTGAATGTGTAGCGAATAATCAAATAAAATCAATAGAAAAAAAAGTACTGTTTAATGTTAAAAAACTTTCAAATGGCTGTTGGATATGGAATGGATCCTTAACTGAATTTGGTTATGGGCAGGTTTTTCATAATAGAAAAATGTATAGAGCTCATAGGCTTTCATGGATAATACACAACGGAGAAATTCCAAAAGGAATTCTTATTTGTCATATCTGTGATGTGAGATCGTGCATAAATCCTCAGCATCTCTTCATGGCACGGCATCAGGGGAATATGGACGACATGGTAAAGAAAGGTAGACAGTCAAAAGGTGAAAACCAATCATTTTCAAAATTAACAGAAAAGCAAGTAAAAGAAATACGAACTATCAACAAAATAGATAAATACTCCTATATTGATTTAGCTAAACAATACAAAGTTTCTAGAACAACAATTTATAATATCGTGAATTTAAAAGCGTGGAAACATATTTAATATCAATCTTGCAAATAATTATTTACCCTGTAACAATTATGGTAACTCAACTTACTTCGCTGCTAGCGTATTAGTGTAAGAAGAGTAATTAACAGAAAAACAGGGTGTCGTTTACCCATAGGAGTGTTTAATGTCTGAAGAAAATATTCAAGAGGCGCAACAGGTGAATATCGCCGATTCACAACAAGACGAAGGCACTCTGGCCTCTGAAACTGAGACTCAAGAGATTCAAGGACAAGATCAGGAGAAACAGAAAAGTGAAACTGATCAAGAACGTAATTGGAGAGCTTTGAGAAGCAGTAAAGAGGAAGCTGAACTTCGAAATAAGGAATTAATGAGACAGAATGCAGAGTATGCTGCAATGGTAAAGGAACTTGCTTCAGGGAAGAAGCAACAAACTGAGCCTGAAATTGAAGAAGAAGATGACTCAGATATTCCTACACTAGGCAAAACAAAAGAGACAATTAATCGTCATGCACAAAAAATTGCACAAGATGTTGTTTCAAAAGTTTTAGCTGACCGTGAGCAAGCTGACGCTCCAAATAGATTAAAGCGTGAGCATGCTGATTTCGATCAAGTTGTAAGCAAAGATAATGTTGATTACTTAATTAAAAACGAACCAGAGTTGGCGGCGATATTGAATGATATCAAGGATGTTTATAAACAAGGTAAAACTGCTTATAAATTCATGAAAACTCTTGGTATTGCAAAAAAAGATAATGTTGATTCTATGAAACAAGATGCATATCGTAATACGGCGAAACCCGTTTCTCCTAATGCAGTAGCAGGTAGGAATTCAGTTGGAGATGCTAATATGTTTGCTAGAGGTTTAACATCTGATCTTAAAAAGCAATTACATCAAGAGATGGTAGATTCAATAAAAAGAAGATAGTCGTTAACTCTATTACAACATGGAGTTAAAAAATGGCAATTACAACTACATCAGTATTGCCTGCGCCAGTACAGCAGAGTTTTTCTTATAAGCTCTTATCCGTACCTACTCCCTATATGATTCATGGCATAGCTGCTATGAAGAAAATGATGCCTGCTAATGGTGGAACAACTCTTCGTATGAGAAGATATAACCCACTTAACACAGCAACAGTACCTTTAGGGAATAGTGGTATTACACCACCAGCGCAGCAACTTAGTGCGATTGATATCGATGCTAAGATTAATTTTTACGGAACATATGTATATTTGAATGAGCAGGTAACTTTACAGAACCAAGATCCAGTTCTAAATGAAGCTACCCAAAGATTGGGAGTATCTCTTCGTCAAACAGAAGACGAGCTTATTCGTAACATGCTTGCGTCTACAGCATCGTTTATTAACTGTGTAAACGGAACAAATGGAGATAACCCAACCGAATTAACTCGCCAAGATATTGATGAAGTTATTCGCTCATTAGCAAATAATGATGCTTATACTATTTCTGATAACATCGAAGGTGATGATAAGTTTGGAACAGCTCCAGTACGTGATGCATATTTTGCATTAGCTAGTACTCAGCTTATTGGAGATTTGGAAGATGTAACTGGCTTTATTGCTAAGGCACAATATCCAAATCAAATGGATACACTTCGTCCTGAGTGGGGAAATGTTTCCAATCTTCGCTTCTTGCTATCTTCTATTGGTTCTGTATCTACAACAGCTTCTTTAAATAGCGCTGATGTTTATAACATCTTCTGCGTTGGTATGGAAGCATATGCTTGTATAGAACAAGATGGATATAGTTCACAGTTCATTTATCGCCCACCTATCTATGATGGTCCTTTGGCTCTCAATGCTAGTGTAGGTTATAAGATGGCACAAGTTCCACGTATCACAAATGATGCATGGGTTATTAATCTTAGAACAACATTAAACGTGTAAGGAGGACATTATGACTGCTGAAACAGAAATCATGGTCGGTGCATATGTCTCCGATGGCACATATAAGATTCTACAGCTACCCGCTGAAGTTCATTATTTTCAGGTTCACAATTACACCCAGTATAGCTCAGCAGCTAACCCTGGTGTTGTAAAGCGTGCATATTGGTTCCTTGGAATGCCAGATGATTATTATCTTGGTGTTAAGAATACCGATGGTGCTGCTACAGATGAATCTGTATTAGGAACTTCTGGTGGATTCAGATGGTTAGAATCTCAGCCAAACAACCTAGAAGCTGCTAAAACTGCAACAGCTATTACAGCTGCTGCACCACCTGTAGTTTCTGCTGTATCTCATGGATATGAAGTTGGTGATACAGTTCTTGCTACTGGTTCTACAGGAATGTTGCAAATTGCTGGTATGGAATTTACCGTAACTGTAAAAGATAGCGCAAACGCTTTTAGCATTGGATATCTTGATGCTTCAGGTTTTGCTGCTCCTGCTACAGCTGGTTCTTTTAGAAGAGTTTCCACACCTCCTATGTTTGCACCACGCCGTAAATTTATCACAAAGATAACCAAAGCAGCTTCTGCTGTTGTTACACTTTCTGTAACACACGGTTATCAAGTTGGTGAAAAAGTTCGTTTTAACATCCCTGCTGCTTTGGGCATGGTTGAAATGGATGGTTTAATTGGTGAAATCACAGCTATATCTACTGCAAACAACACCATTACTGTTAATATCGATTCACAAGCGTTTACAACGTTTGCGTTTCCTGCTTCTGCAAGTGTTCCATTTACACATGCTCAAGTAATTCCAGTTGGTGATGATGCATCAGTATTGACAGGCGCTACAGAGAACGAAGGCTATAGAGCTTTACGTATCGGTGGTACTGTTGATGGTGCTTCTTTAGATGATATGAAGTGGATGGCATTAAGAGCAGGTTATAGACTAATAGAGTCATAATATAATTAAAAATCGGGGGTCCCTAACGCTTATGCTCAGCGTCCTCGGCGGCCAAGAGAGGTAAGGTCGTAACTGCAGTGGGGCAGTCCTCTCATTTTTTTAAAGGAGCAATTATGCCAACGGTTTTAAAAAGTCCGTCAGATAAGTTAAAAAATCTTCAAAAAGAAGAATCTAGATTAGTAAAAGGAAAGTTTATGTGCCACGAGCCTAAAGGTGGTTCTGTTAAATTTTCTTTTCGTAAATATAAAGAAGATCCAACAAAACATTATCATCTTATTGATGGTCAAGAATACGAACTTCCAATAGCTGTTGTAAAACATCTTAACAATTGTGGGTGGGAAATCCATTCTAATTTGTTAGATGCACAAGGTAATCCTTACGTAGGAACTGGTAAAATAGAGCGTAGATTTACATTTCAAGGATCAGATTATATTTGATTGTGTTAACATGGAGTTATTTGTTGCAGCATTTTACTCATAATATAGCGAGGTAATTTTGACTACTTTAGCAAACATAAGAACAAAAGTAAGAAGACTAACAGCTTCTCCATCGGCGTTGCAGATCAATGATTCTGATATAGATAGTTATGTTAATACTTTTTATTTAAACGATCTTCCCTCTCACCTAAAGTTATTTTCATTGAAAGAGACATATACATTTTACACAGAACCTAATGTTGATAAATATGCTTTAAATACAAACCCATCTTTTACTGCTGTAACACCAAAAGCATATTATAGCATAGAACCTCCTGTGTATATTGCTGGATATGAATCACTATATACACAATCTAGGAATGAATTTTTCAGATTATATCCTCAAGTAAACAATGAACAAAATAGTGCTGGTACAGGAATAGCTGGACCATATACTTTTTCTATAACAAATACTCCTGTATTACGAAATCAGGTTATGATATCTGCAGTAGATGGTGGTGGAAATACTCTTGTTGCTACAGATAATGGAACTGGTGGATTTACAGGTGATGTTATATCTGGTGCAATAGATTATGTAACTGGAGCAATAACAAACTTTACTTTTACAGCTGTAATACCTGTAACACAGAATATTACAGTGCAATCTGTTCCTTATGTTGCTAATAGACCAAGCGCAGTATTATTTTTTGATAATACATTTACATTAAGAGCTGTTCCAGATAAAGCATATCGCGTAGAAGTAGATGCATATATATATCCTACAGCATTATTAAACTCTTCAGACAATCCTGAAGCTCAATTTTTATGGCAATTATTAGCTGTTGGAGCATCAAAAAAGATTTTTGAAGATAGGGGTGATATGGAGAGTGTTAATATGATTATGCCATTATTTAATGAACAAATGATTTTATCTCAAAGAAAGACAATAGAACAAAATAGACCTGTTAGAACTGCTACCATATATACTTCTCAATATCAAGGATCAGGAAATTTAAATTATAACAATATTTAAGGGGAAATATGGCTTATCTCAATAATATACCAGCTGCTTCTGACATATTAGCAATAAGTCAGGGTCAAATTTTAGAAAACTTTTCACAATTACAAACACAATTTAGTGTAGACCATGATTCATTATTAGCTGCTGGAGCTTCTGGTAAACATTTAAAATTAACATTACCAGAAAGAGCAGCTGACGCTGCTACAGGTGTTAACGAAGGAGCTCTTTATACTAAAGATAGTGGAACTCAAACGGAACTCTATTATAGAGAAGAAAATAATGGTACTGTTGTTCAATTAACTAGTAATGGTGGTATTGGATTTGTTCGTGCTTTTTGTTCTTTCTTATATGCTGCTGTATCACCTTTTAGCCCTACTGGCACAGGATATAATATTGGTGCTGGCTCTATTGTACGTAATAGCGCAGGTAATTATACCATAACATTTACTAATGCTTTGCCTTCTGCTAATTATACTGTAGTTGGTTCGTCTCAAGATGGATTAATTTTTTCTGTTATATCAAAAAATGCAGCATCTGTGAATATCTCTATAAGGCGTGGTGATAATGATGCATATATTGATGGAGAAGCGAATTTCACAATCTTTCAAGTTTAAGGTTTAAAAATGAGTTATAAGCCATTTTATATAGAAGCTTTTAAAACAGGTCTTGAAAGAGATAAATCTGATTTTCAACTTTTACCCGATGCTTTCTCTATTCTTCAAGATGCATATGTTTGGAGAGATAGAGTTTCTAGAAAAAAAGGATATAAACAAGTTGGAAGATTATTAAGAATACTGTCAGGTCAATCTCTTGGTCTTACAACAGCAAGTCCTTTTTCTGGAAATATAAAAACAATCCTTTCCCTTGAGTCAAATGCTCAGATTGTACCTGGATCTTTATCTATTAATATTGCTGCTCCAGGAGCAGAGGGTTTTGTAGAACCAGCTATTCCAGATGGAACTTTAATTGGTAATGGTGGTGGATCTGGTACTATAAATTATTCCACAGGAGCATTTACATTAGTAAGTGGAGCTGGATGGGGAGCAGGACAGGCAACAAATGCAGTATTTAACTATTATCCAACTCTTCCTGTAATGGGTATTGATTTAAGAGCTCTTACAACGATTAATGCGGATATAACCGTAGCATTTGATACAAAATATGCTTATCAATGGAATACTGGAAGCAAAAGATTTGAAGAATTTGGAGGAGGAACAACTTGGCAAGGATCAGATAGTCAATTTTTTTCTGTTAGTAATTATTATAGTACCACTGCTAGTGGAGATATAATGCTTGTTACTAATTTTAATAAAGGTCCTACTCCAGATCCAATACGATATTATAATGGCACGTGGAACACTTTTGCTCCACCTGTTGATGGAGTGGGAAATGAAATGCATCAGTGTAGATTAATATTTCCATATAAAGGACGACTTGTTGCTTTGAATACATGGGAAGGATCTACATTAGCTGCTTCTACTCAAAATTCTCGTAGAGCAAGATGGTCACAAAATGGAGATGCTCTTGCAGCTGATGCATGGCGTAGTGATATAGCTGGGAAGGGAGGATATATTGATGCTCCTACTTCAGAAGCCATTATTTCAGCAGAATTTATTAGGGATACTCTTGTTGTTGGATTTGAGAAATCTATTTGGAAACTAAGATATACAGGAAACTTTATCCTTCCTTTTGTCTGGGAAAGAGTTGATAATGAATTTGGTGTAGAGTCTACTTTTTCAATTGTTAGAGCTGATTCTTCACAAATATCAGTTGGAAGTAATGGAATTGTTGCTTGTGATGGGATAAATGCTAAACGTATAGACGGTAAAATCCCAAATACTGTTTTTAATATACATAATGAAAATGATGGACTGTTTAGAGTTCATGGAATTAGAGACTACGATAAAAAATTAATATATTGGACATTCCCATCAGCTCAGAATGATAAAACATATCCAGATAGATTATTAGTTTTTAACTATGAAGATTTATCATGGTCATTTTTTAAAGATAGTCTTACGTGTTTTGGTGTATTACAAGAATTTGATGATAAAACATGGTCAGATTATCCCAATACTACATGGGAGCAAGCATTATTTCCTTGGGTGGATACTGCTTTACAAACATTATATCCAGCAGTAATAGCAGGAAATCATCAAGGATTTATAGTAAAGTTACAGAGAAGAGCTAGAAATGATCCTGGATTAACTATAACAGCTATTACACCAGGAACCCCTGTGCAGATCACTAGCCCTAACCATAATTTATCTACTGGAGATTATGTGCGAATAGATGGAATTATTGGTACAGCCAGTGTTTTAAATGATAATTCATATAAAGTTAATTTTATTGATGTAAATAACATAACATTAAGTGATGAAAATGGTAATCCGATTACTGTAGCTGGTGGTAGTACTTATATTGGTGATGGTGAAATTATATTATTGCATGATTATATTGTTAGGACTAAAAAGTTTAACTTTTTAGATCGTGGTACTGGTACCGAATTAGGTTATATTGATTTTCTTCTTAATTCCACTACTAATGGTGAATTCAATGTTGATATCTTTGCTGACAACAATAACAACACCCCTGTTAATGTTAATGATTCTTTTTTCAATAATACTGTGTCTACCGCTGCTTATGATTCTGATATTACTGGACAAGATAAGCTATTACACAGGATGTTTTCTAGGCAACATGTGCAGTTTCTTCAGTTTGAATTAAATCTTACTGGAGAACAAAAAATAGATACTTCTGTACATGATTCAGATATAGAAATTTATGCTATGACTGCATGGGTTGAAGCCTCAGGAAGAATAGTATGAGCTTTTTACCAGACAATTCACTTACTTCTTTTGTGCCAACAGATGTAATATTACCTGATGATCCTACAGAATTACGGCGTAGTTTAGATGATATTTTAAGAAAAATTATAGATGCTCTTAATGATAAACAAATTGGACACTATAATACTGTAGAAGGTGTAAATGGAGATAAGTTTTTTACTCCAGGAGACCCACAGAACTTTAAGGGTGTATATAGGAAGGTAATAGATTTCGGTGCATTACCAAATAGTGCTACCAAATCTGTTGCTCATGGAATAACAATAAGTGCTACTACTGAATTCACTCATATATATGCAACAGCTACAGATCCAAGTACTTCATTTATACCTATTCCTTATGTAGATATGAGTGGTGGAAATAACCACATTCAATTATCTTTAGATAGTACAAACGTAACAATAATTACTAACTTTAATTACTCTGCATATACTACATGTTATGTAGTCGTTGAATATACTCAGGGTTAAGTTAAGGAGAATTTAGATGGGCTTTTTATCAAATTTTTTCAAAGGCACGAAAGATAAATGGGAGCAAAAGCAACTATTTACGCCACAACAACAAGCATTCATGGATGCAATGATGGCAGGAGCACAACCTGGACTTGAATCAGGACTAGGTTATTTGTCATCTTTACTTGGAGGAGGGCAAGAAGCAACACAAGCATTTGAAGCCCCTCTTATGAGACAATTTCAAGAGCAAACAATTCCTGCATTAGCTGAAAGATTTGCTGGATTAGATGCTCAGGGTTCATCTGCATTTGGTCAATCTTTGGGTCAAGCTGGAGCTGGACTTGCTGAGAATCTTGCTGCTCTTCGAGAAGGGTTGAAAATGCAAGCTATCGGCCAATTAAGTCAATTAGGTGGAATGGGTCTTGGTCAGAGGTACGAAAATATTTTAAGACCAGGAAGACCTGGTGCCCTAGGTGGTATTCTAGGTGGATTAGCTGGTGGTATTGGTGCTGGTCTTGGTGCTGGAATGGGTGGTTCCATGTTTGGTGGTGGTGCAGCAGCTGGTGGTGCTGGAATGGGTGGCGGAGCAATGGCACCTGGAATGTTAGTTTAAAGGAGAAATAAGATGGTACAAGTTATACCTCAGATGATGGGATTAGGAGAACAAATAGGAGCAGCTTTTGGTGGTGGGCTTCAACAAGGGATTCCTCAAGGCATTCAAACTTTACAAAATCAGCTTCAACAACATCGTGAAAATACTGCATTAAAAGAATTATCACAAAAGTGGAAACCTGACACACCTGATGCTGAAATTATGAATGACATCATGACAGCTCCAGTTAGTAAAGAATCTAAGCAATTATATCTTTCAGGTATGGGACAGCTTATGAAACAAAAGGAGCAAGAGAAAAAGCGTACATTTCTTGAAAATATTATTAGTGGTAGACCTCAAGCAGCAGTTGAAGAACAGGTTACAGAGACAACAGAAGTTTCTAAGCCTGTTTCACAAATATCTAAGCCAGCTATTCAAAAACAAGGTGGTTTTTCTGAAGAACAAATAGCAGCTGCAACAATGGCAGATCCTAGTATTGGAAGAATGATGCAATCTCAGAATGAAGCGGTAGAAAAAAAATTAGAAAGAAAAGCTAGAATGCATACTCCTATTACAACAAAATATTTTGAAAAGATTAATGAGCGTGCTGATGTACTTCCACAAAAAGAAAGTGCTTTAACATCTATGGAAAGAGCTATTTCAGAGGGAGACTTTTCTGCTTTTAGTCGTGATAATCTTGCAGACATTACTGGAATAGAAGCTTTACGTACAGCGAAAGGAGCAGAATTTATTTCCTCTGGTAAAGAATTCTTTTTAGGTAGTTTAAAAAGAGCTGGAGCACGTCCAAACCAATGGGTAGAACAGCAAATCCAGAAAATGTTGCCTAAAATTGGAAGAAGTAAAGAAGCTAACCTTACTGTTACAGAAGCTTTAAAAAACGAACTAGATATTGAAAAGAAACAAATTGAACTCTCTAATGAAATTGCTGATGATCTAGAAAATAAGCTTGGATATGTACCAAGAAATATAGGTTCTCTAGTTATGCAAAAGATGAAGCCATATGCAGAACAGAAGCAAAAAGAATTAGCTAGTACTTTAAAAGATATATCTAAAGGTAAAGTTTCTAATAAAGAAGAGACTAGTCCTACTGAAAGAGTTGAAGTGAAGGTACAAGAATTTGAAGAAACGGGAAAAACGTTTGAAAAAATGCCATCTCCAGCACAATTTAAAGATCAAGTTATTGAAGACGATAAAGGCAATAAATTTATAAGCACAGGAAAGACCTGGAGGAAAATGTAATGGCCTTTAAACTTTTAAAGCAAAAAATTGATGATGTTGAAGAAGACGTTTCAGTTGAACAACTAGTAGAACCTGGAAAATTTAAATTATTAAGTAGACCAGTAGAGACAGTTGAAGAAGGTGGCGAGTTTGCAAAGACATCAAAAGAAATAGCTAAGAGAGGAGCAACAGGATTAACTGAAGGATTTCTTGGAACATATGGAGATATACTAGATACTTTAGGTCTTCAATCACCTGATGTATTACAACCAGGTCAAAAAGAACTATTAAAAGCACAACATGAAGCTCCAGAATCTATTCAGCCATTTTTAGATATGGATGATGATTTGATGCCTCGTTATGGTAAATTACCTTCTAGTGAAGATATAAAAAAGTTTTTAGGTATGTTGGGTATTAATATAAAGCCTTCAAAAGAATTTCTTGGAAGAGCGGCTGAACGTGCTGGTAAAGGTCTTGGTGCAGCATTAAGTTTTGGTGGAGCTGGTGCTGGTGCAATGGCAACAGGTGGTGCAGTTGGTCAAGCAGTTGAAGAAGGTACAGAAAGTCAATTAGCTGGTAGTTTAGCTGAATTAGCAACTTCCTTACGTGCTGACAAAATTTTAACAAAGAAATTATTACCTGGTGCAAAAACTAAAGATATTGTCGAAGCAGGAAGAAAACTTGGGCTGACTGAACAACAACTTACACCTTTAATACAGAAAGAAGGGAAGCTTGCTTTTCTAGGAAAGTTTGCTCGTAAAGGTGATAAGCAAGAAAAATTGATAGCAGGAATAGAATCTACTCTTGGTGATGCTTATGAATTTGTAAAAACAGATGCAAAGAAATTGCCAGCAATTCCAAAAGAAGACTCTGCAAAGTTAGCAGATTCTTTTGATAATATTGTAGAAAACCTTAAGAAGACAGTAAAACCTAATCCAGAAAAACAACAAGCTATCGATTTTATAAGTGTTGCTTCAGACATAGTTAGAAAAGAAGGAACAACACCAGAATCTTTAATAAACTTTTATCAAGATGTTAATCACATCGTTAATTGGAGGAAAGCAGGACAGAAAAGTGCTGCTGCTTTAAAAGGACCAATTGTTAAGGCATTAAATAAAGCTGATCCTAAATTGGCAAAAGAATTTGAAAATTTAAATACCCTGTATTCTAAATTTAAAACTGCTAGCAAACATTTGAAGCCTAAAGAGATTGATAAATATTTAAATATGGGTAAAATTGGTGGTTTAGCTCTTTCACTTGCTACTGGACATCCAGCAGGAGTAAAAGCTGCTATTGGAGCTGGAGTAACTATGGAAGCTGCAACTCAAGCATTGACTAACCCAAGGTTCCAAAATATGTCTAGAAAACTCTTAAAAGCTATTACAGATGATAAAACAAAATCTGCATTAGCTTTGAGCAGACAAATGGTTGAATTCATTAAGGAGAAACCAACTCAATAGGTTTCAAGTATCCCATATAATATAATTGCAAAAGCTCCTAATAAAAAATACATCATTTCTCTCCTATTATCTTATATTTTTATAAAATCTATATCTCTTTTTTCTAGCCTGTATTCTTCTCTTAATACACTCTTCTTCTGCCTTTATGATCCAATAAATAATAGCGACTAACAAAGTAAGAATCCAAAACATACGTTCACCAATTAAATTAATTTTTGAGATTTGACTTCTTTCAAGACATCACATAAGATTACTGCGTAAGTCCAATTATTTGAATTGTTTTTATATAAATTTTAGGACTTACATCATTGTTTTGAGGGTCCTCTTATGAGGACTCTTTTTTTAATTTTCTTCAAGTCTTCTTTTTATAGATTCCATGATAAAATCTCTCATTGATTGGCCGCGCCTGCTAGCTTCTAACTTTACTACTGTATGATCCTTTTGTGTCACTAAAAAGCTAATTTGTTTATTTCTTTTCTCTTTTATCTTTTCAGTCATATTCTCCCTCCTAGTACTTGTACAATAATACAATACTACATGTTTAAACGCAATACAAAAATATTGCCTTCAACTATAATAAAAGTAATTTGAAGTCTTCATGACTTCTATACAAAAGGAGATTTAAGATGACAAAATTAGTAAAATCATACGGTCTTGACAACCCACTTCAAGATGTTTTTCCTAAACCAATTATTTCAACAAGAGCTCCAACATCTAGCGATAAGAGTTTACCTCTTGGGCAGATGTGGATTAATAAATCTGCTGGTTCAGCGTATACACTTACTTCAGTTTCTGCTGGTTCAGCGAATTGGGAACTTTCTACTGCAAGTGCTGGTGGAGCTCCAATAACGAAATACGTAGTTGATGCAGATGGTACTGGAGACTATACAACAATTCAAGCTGCTATAAATGCTGCTAATGCTGCTGGAGGAGAGGCAACTGTATGGGTAAGAAATGGTACTTATACAGAAGATTTAACTCTTTACAGCAAAATAAATGTTGTAGGAGCAACTGGATTTGGAAATTTAGATAATTGTGTAATTGTTGGAAAACATACGCCTCCTACAACCGGAGCTTTTATTATTGATGGATTTGTTCTTAGAAGCGCTACTCATGTATTTGATAGTGCTGCCGCTGGCTCAGCATCTATTGTTGTTACAAATTGTATCATAGATATTACGAATGGTTATACATTCAATTTACCAAATTGGACAGGTTTGTTTGAAGGTTTCGATATTGGATCAACATCAACAAATGATGGATTTGTAAATAATACTGGTGGAGCATCTGTTAGAATGGTAACTACTTTGTGTGGTCAGGGTAGTGCTAATCCTATGATAGTTAGTGGTCCAACTGATTTTTTTGAGGGATATCCAATTGTTCCAATAAATGCACAGGGAGCTGCCGTTGTTAATATCTATGGTGGTGCGTGGTATAATACTATTACAACATCTGGTACTGCATCACTTGCTATTTTCAATTCTTCATGTGAGACAGGTGTTAATGCTGCTATTTCTCATGGATCTACTGGAACTGTTTCCTTAACTAATACCGCTATTTCTTCAAGCGCTAATCCAGTTATTGCTGGTGCAGGAGCTGGTGCGCTAACACTTGCTTCAACTACTTTCACTAGTGGAAATGTTCTAGCAGGTACTTTAACGCTTGGAACTGCTGATGAAACTAAGATGGCGAGTCTTAAGATTGGTAGTAAAATAAATGTAGAAACTACTGGTGCTGCTGCAACGGCTGGAACTTCTACACTTGTTGGTGGAACTGTTACTGTTAATACAACTGCTGTTACAGCAAATTCAATCATACTTCTTTCACATCAAACTAATGCAGGAGCTCCTGGATTTGTTTCTGTTACTGCAAGGGTTGTTGGAACTTCGTTTACAATTACCTCAAGTTCAGGAACAGATACATCTACAATTGGCTGGCTTATTTTGAACTAAATTGCTTAGTTTAAAACAGTTAAGTCTGTGGTTGTTTAGCAAAGATGAGTATATTATACTTTTTGTTAAACAACCCATTTTTATTAAGATGTTTTACAAAAGAAAAGACATATCTGGAAGAAAATACGGCTATTTAGAAGTAATCGAATCTTCTCATACTGTATCTAGGGGGAAAGCAAACTTTGCAGTTTGGAAATGTAGATGCATTTGCGGAAAGATAGTTTATGCAGAAGGCGTAAGGTTAAGAAATGGAACTCTTAAATCATGTGGATGTAAGCAATACAAACCAGCTGAAGAAAGATTGCAATCTAAAATTAGAATAAATAATGCAACAAAATGTCATGAATGGACTGGTGCAAAAGACAAGGATGGGTATGGGAAAATTATGGTCGATAAAAGATATAAAAAAACCCATAGATATGCATATGAACTTACTTTTGGAGAAATACCAAAAGGTATGTTAATAGCTCATGCTTGCGATAATCCGTGTTGTTGCAATCCTAATCATTTATTTTTGACAGATATAAAAGGAAATAATTTAGATTGTAGAATGAAAGGAAGAAATGTGCGTGGAAGAAAGTGTCATAATTCTAAACTTACTGAAAAAGATGTTTTAGAAATAAGAAATTTAAAAAATAAAATGGGTGGAATTGAAATCGCAAAGCTTTATGGTGTTTCGCGTGCTTCAATTTCTTTAATCCTTAATAGGAAAATTTGGAAGCACATCTAATGTAAAACCGCTTTACATAAAAAGAACCCCAAGTAAGGAGGCGTCCAAAGCTTGGGGTTCCAGACTCTCATGAGTCACTTGTTGCAGATTTCTTTTCAGTCTTCTTTTTCGTCTTCAGGTATAGGTAATTCTACAATGTTATCTTTTTCAGTCTTCTGTTTTTCTTCTTCTTCTCTTTGAATGGCTTCCCACAGTTCATTTTTAAGTTCAGACACTACACCAAAAAGTTCATTTATGTCTGCATCTACTGGAAATTCTAGAACGAAGACACGTTTTTCATTTTTTATGGCTAGAAGCTTTCTTCGAGCGATTTGATCCAAAACTATTTTCATGATATCTCCATATTTATATGTTAGCAGTATATACAATTAATACTTACATAGCATTATATTTTAATGCAAAATATTTCTTGCTACCTAAGAATAAAGATTTTATTATTAAGGTAAGCCTGTATTATTCAGGTGCAATTTATTTGCGCAGCATCAGCTGCTCCTAACAAAGGAGATATTTATGGCCTATGGAAAAAGGTCTTCTTGGGGCGCTATTAAAGAATTAGCGTTCGGATCACTTTCAGACACATATGCAGCTGTCGGAAGTGCGATAACCAAAGCAGCTCGTATTGTTAAAATTACAAATAACACAAATGAGACTGTCTATTTTTCTGTTGATGGTTCAACAGATATGTTAAAACTTCCAGAAAATTCTTTTCAAATCTGGGATATAACTACAAATAAAGCATTGGGAAATAAACCTCAGTTTATTGAAGTTGGAACTCAGTTCTATGCTCGTCATATTACTGCTGTAGCTCCTACCTCTGGTTGGATCTCTGTAGAGTATCTTATAGTCGAATCAGGTTCATAGGGGGACGACATGGCATATGGTCCAAAGCAAACTTTAAAAGAAGGGTTTGAAAAATTTGTCATTAAAACTCCTGATGCCTGTTGGGATTGGTCTGGGTGCTGTCCTGAAAACCCTGGTTACGGTCAATTTAGGCATGAGGGTAAGAGAGAGAGGGCTCATAGAGCTTCGTGGATAATACATTTTGGAGAAATTCCAAATGGAATGTTTGTATGTCACAAATGTGATAATAAGAGATGCTCTAATCCAGACCATCTATTTTTGGCAGATGTAAAAGGAAACAATTTAGATTGTCTAAAAAAAGGACGTCATCCAACTATGGGTAAGAAAGGTTCTGAAAATATAATGGCTAAATTAAGTGATAAAGAGGCGGTGAAAATAAGAAATTTAGCTGTTGATGGATCAATTCCTCAACATAAAATTGCTTCAGAATATAATGTTTCTCAGCCACTGGTTTCTTTAATTAAGCGTAAGATACTAAGGGGGAATGCATTGTGAGTCAGGCAGGAATTATTAATGTTGGTGCTGTTACTATCCCTGATGCAACAGAAGTTATAAAGGGAAAGGTTAGACTTGCAACAACAGCAGAGGCAATAGCTGGTGTCAATGATACCGCGGCTATTACGCCTTTAAAATTAGCTCAGGCAACGGGTACATCTATAGATAAGCTTTATATAGTTGCTAAAAATGGTAGCGATGTAACTGGAGACGGTTCTTTAGCTAATCCATTTTTGACAATAACAAAAGCAATGACAACCATTGGTGTACCAGCTGATGCAGCTGATGAAAAGAGAAGATTTACTGTTTTAGTAATGCCAGGAGAATATGACGAAGCCGTCACAATGCCCGCAGCTAGAATAATAAATCTTATGGGTCTTGGACCTGTAACACTTGGTGATGGAGCTAATGCAAATTTCTCATCAACAACTCCAAGAAATCTAACTATAGATGTTAATGATGCTGCCGAGAAAGGAACAGGAAGACCATCATATACGATAGGTACTTATGTAGCAGCTTCTGGAGAAACATCAAGTACTCATTTAGCATACAGAGCTGGATTTACTATCTCTGGAGACTTGGTTTATAACAACATTGGAATTGCTTCAACGATAGAAACCACCTTAACAGGTGTTAAAGTACAAGGTAATGTTGATGGTACCTCTGCAGGTATAGGAGGAATTAATTTTCTTATATATCGGTGCTTCTTTGATAATTTATTTAATGCTAGTACAGCGCTTCTTAATGTTGTTACATCCACTGAATTTGATGGATTAATAACATGTGCTAGTTATGGAAGAATGGTTGAATGTCAACTACAAGGTGGTATGACATTTACAAATAGTAATTCTAACGTTCCTCCTACAGGTATTTTTAATAGTCAAATAGACGGCGGTACATTTACATCTGCTAACAATCTGAAGGTAGATTATGTCACATACCAATCCTGGATAAGCAGCGGAGCTGCTTTTGCTGGTGGTGGTAGCATTGAATCTAAAGAATTAGCAATTAAGTATAGCGTTACAGATGCAGATGGAACATCAGGTTGGACTGGTCCAGCTGGTGGATTTTATTCAAGGACGATTACGGCGGCAACACACTTACAGGGTGTTTTGCCATCTATAGAAATCTATCTTTATGATGGAACAAAGTCTACATCTGTTGTTGTAGATACATTAGAAGTAGCAGCAAACGGAGATGTCACGATAAAAGTTCCTGACACTCCAGATTTAAGATTTAGAGCAAGAATAGTTATTTCCTAAAGGAGGATAAAATGACTACATTATATGGAAGTTTGGTTGTATTAGGTGATATGACCTCAGGTGTTTTGAAGGTTCAAGATACAAACTTTAGTAACAACCTTAACTTAAAATGGAATGAAGACGACACGGTTGATAGAGTGTTGAATTTCTTAGTTAATGCTGGTGATAGAAGCGTTTCTCTATCTGGCAATTTAACAGTAGAAAGCGCATCCATTCTTAACCAAGATTTAACAACAGATGCTAATGTAACATTTGCACAAGTTACAGCTGGAAATATTCAAGCAAGTGCTAATGCTATTATTTCTACTGATGTTAATGGAGATTTAGCTCTTACTCCTAACGGAACAGGAGATCTAGTATTAGATGGTCTTAAGTGGCCTCAGGCTGATGGAACAGCTAATTATATCCTTAAAACAGATGGTGCTGGACAACTTTCTTGGATTGCTAATGATGCTGGTGATGTAGTAGGTCCTGCTGGTGCTACTGACAATGCTGTTGCTAGATTTGATACAGCAACTGGTAAATTAATCCAAAATTCAGCTGTATTAATTGATGATTCAAATAATGTAACTGGAGTTGTTGCTCTAACAGCTACTACAGTTAATGCAACTACATTTGATACAAATATTGTAGCTGCTGGAGTAACCTTAGCTGGAACTTCTTTAGTTGCTGACGGTACAGATGCTAATATTGATATAACAATCACACCTAAGGGTACTGGATCTGTTGTTATGTCACTGGTTGATATTAACGGTGGTGCTATTGATGGTACAACTATAGGTGCAACGGTTGCTTCTACTGGTAAATTTACTGCAGTAGATGTTGACAATATCAAAATAGATGGTAATGCAATTACTTCTACTGATGCAGCTGGAAGCATTACAATCACTCCAGATACTACTGGTGATCTAGTTCTTGACGGTTTGAAATGGCCTCAGGCAGACGGAACAGCTGATTATGTTCTTAAGACTGATGGAGCGGGTCAATTGTCATGGGTATCTAATAGCGTTGCAACATATACAGTATATGATGCTGATGCTACTACCGCATGGGGAGCTGCTGCAGGTGGTTTCTATACACGTACAATTACTGCTGCTACACATGGAAAAGGTGTATCTCCAGTTGTAAGCATCATGGAATATGATGGAACCAATTTAGATGTTGCTGGTGTAGATCGTGTAAGAATTATACAAGCAAATGGTAATGTTGAAATAAGAGTTCCTGAAGCTCCAGACGGAAGATTCAGAGCTGGTATTTTCATAATGTAAAGCTGTTTTACATTTAACTTCTTAGCTTAATCCCTATATTCCCCCTTATGGGGGAATATGGTTAATTTTAACCATATAGGAAATTCTGTGGCATATAATTTCAAAGGTTCTTTCAACATATTAAAGGATCTAACAGCTGCGAAAGCAGATGTTGATAATGTTCAAATTGATGGTAATTCCATCATCTCAACCGATACCAATGGGGTTTTAAATCTTACTCCTAATGGTACTGGTGATCTAGTATTAGATGGTCTTAAATGGCCTCAAGCTGATGGTACGGCAAATCAAATACTATATACAAATGGATCTGCTCAAATAGCATGGAAGAATCAACAGATAGTAGATCAAGAAGGTTATACTTTTAATCCAAATGGATTTCAAGATCCAGACACAGATGTTCAGGTTTCATTTGTCGATGGAACAAGAACGTTAACCATTCAACCCGCTGTTACTTCTTTCAAATATTGGTCTGAAGGGCAAGTATATACAAAAACTGGCTCTGAGAATATTGTTATAGCTAATACAGAGGGTAATCATTATGTTTATTATAATGGAAGTTCCCTAGCAGAAACAACGACATGGAGTACTGATTTAATATTAAAGTATTCTCTTGTAGCGGTAATACATTGGGATGCAACAAATAGTAAGCAGATATATTTTGGTGATGAATATAAACATACTACACAAATGGGATCTAGAACACATCTTTATCTTCATGATACACGTGGATATGCTCTAGAGACTGGTGGAGGACTTACAGATATAGTAGCAGATGGATCTGGAGATGTAAATTCTAGTGCTCAATTTGGATGTGAAAGAACAATTGCATTTGATGAGGATGCTGAATTTGATCTTACTGCAAGAGCAAGCACTTCAAATATAGCTGTATATTATAAATCTGGAGCAGACGCATCTAATATTTGGCGTGTTGATGAAACAGCTTCTTTTGGAGTATTAACTACTGGAACTGGAAGAGCTGCTTATAATGAACTTACAGGAGGAAATTGGGTTCAAACTGAGATAGGAAATCTAAATTTTGTGTTAGCTCATATCTTTACTTATAATGATTCTACACGTAGATTTGGTGTTATACAGGGTGAAAATGAATATAGTACACTTATTTCAGCTCGTGATGGTGCATATGTAGAAATTAATAATATTGTTATAGATGGTTTAGTAGGGCCTGAAATAAAGTTCTTGGGAACTATTATTTATCAAACAAGCAATACATATGCTAATACAGTTAAATCTAGAATTAGATCAACAGATACTGGTGACGATTATATTGATCTTAGAGATGAGTCAATTACTAGAGGCGGTGTTGCAGGAACATTAACAGATCATGGAGCGTTAACTGGTCTTGGAGATGATGATCATACACAATATTTGTTAGCTGATGGTACTAGAACTCTTTCAGGAACATTTACACATGATGGAATATCTTCAGGATATACAGGATCTCAGAATGTTTCTAAACAATATGGAGTTACAACATCAGATGCTACTATTACACAGATTGCAGCTATAACATTAGATACAAACACAATGGTATCTGTTGAAGCTCGTGTATCAGGTTTTATTGATGACTATAGTGCTTCTTTAACTGGGTTTATAAGATATACAGCAAGACGCGTTGCTGGTGGTGCTATTGAGACATCCGCTCCAATTATTGATGTTCAAGAGGACAGTTCTGGTTCACCTACTGTAGATGCTGATGTTAGTGGTAATGATGTTCGTATTCTTGTTCAGGGTATAGCAGCGGAAAATTGGGTATGGGTTGCAACGGTAAATTATAATTTTGTTAAAACGTCAGCATAGGTATTTTTATGGCATATAATTTCAAAGGGTCTTTTAATGTATTAAAAGATCTAACAGCATCTAAAACAGATGTTGACAATATTCAAATAGATGGAAATTCTATCATTTCAACTGATACCAATGGAGCTTTAAATCTTACTCCTAACGGAACAGGAGATCTAGTTCTTGATGGTCTTAAATGGCCACAAGCTGATGGAACTGCCACTTACTTTCTTCAAACAGATGGTGCTGGTCAGTTATCTTGGGCGATTCCAGCTGGCGCTGGCGATGTTGTAGGACCAGGTTCTTCTACAGATAATGCTATTGCTCGCTATGATCTAACTACTGGAAAGATAATTCAAAACTCTGGTGTAATAATTGATGATAGTAATAATGTTACAGGTGCTGCATCAGTAAGTCTTACAGGTATTACTCTTGATGGTATAGGAGCTGGATACGCTAATTCAGAACAAGTTTTTAAACAAGCTGGAGTTCAAACTACAAACACTACACCTACTCAGATTGCAGCTATAACATTAGCTACAAATACTATGGTAACGGTAGAGGCAAGATTTAATGGATTTATTAGTGATTACTCAGCATCATGTGGTGGATTCTTACAATATACAGCTAGAAGAGTAGCGGGAGGAGCACTTGAAGTTTCGTCTCCAATAGTAAATGTTCAGGAAGATAGTTCAGGAGCACCAACGATAGATGCTGATGTTAGTGGTAATGATGTAAGATTACTTGTTACTGGAGTTGGAGCAGAAACTTGGAACTGGACCGTTTCATATAATTATCATTTTACGCAGACTAATGCATAAGGAGGAGATATGGTAGCTAAAGGATTACCCGTTAAACAACCGTTGGGATACTTGGGTATTCGTGAAACAGATCCTCCCCAAATATATATTTCACCAAGAGCTCCTACTTCAGGAGATTATAGACGTTACCAACTTGGTGACGAATGGATTGACCAATCAACAAATGATATATGGAAACTTGCTTCTAAATCAGGAAATGTTGCTGTATGGGTTGAAATAGGAGATTCTGTAGGACTTTTGAGTTCTTTAACATCTGATAGTGGTATCGCTACACCAGTAGCAAATACTATTACATGTACTGGAAATAATGGTCTTCAGACAATAGGATCAGCTGGTTCTTTAACTTATCAATTTTCTCCTGTATCTGCTGGTTATTCTGGATCTCAGAGAGAATATCGTCAAAGCTCTATACAAACTACAGATGCAACACCAACAGATATTGTTTCTATTGCACTTGCAGAGGGTGAAATGATTTCTGTAGAAGCTAGAATTAATGCTTATCGAAGTGATTTTACAGAAGCATTAGTAGCACGAGTTTTTACAGGGGCAAGACGCGGAACAGGTGGAAATGTCGTTGTTATTAATTCTAATCTAGATATATTTGAAGATAGCTCAGGATCTCCAACTATTACAGTAAATGCAGATGTTGGTAATCAAACGTTAGATATTAGGTTTGCTGGAGAGGCATTAAAGACATACAATGTTGTTGCAAGCTATGAATATCATAAAACATTAACAAACGCTTAAGAGGTAAAAAATGGCTAATGGCTTCATAAATAATGATTTTACTGCCGACGGTAACATTACTGGAACAACTTTATTCGGCACAACTTTTGATACAAATGTCGCTGCAGCAGGGATTACTTTAAGCGGTACTACTCTTGCAGCAGATGGAACAGATGCAAATATTTTAATTACTTTAACACCAAAGGGAACAAGTCCTGTATATTTAAATGGTAAACTTGGTATTGGAACTAATGCTGTTCCACATGGAGCAATAGGTGGTGCTTTAGTTGCTTTAGAAGGAGCTAATGCGAGTGTTTCTGCTGGTCCTCATATGCAGTTTACTACTGCTTCAGATGATTATCCACTGATGCAAATATTTCCATATGCACATAATGACATGCATTATCTTTTTGATTCATATTATGATGGTGCTTTTAAATCATCTAGTTCTTCATGTAATTTTAGAATATCAAAGAGTTCAACATCTCTTAATATTGCATCTGAGGAAGGAATAGCAGCTGGTAGTGTGGCTACTTTTCAAAATGATTTAATTATTGATAAAGCAGGATATGTAAATAAACCGCTTCAGCCAGCATTTTGTGCATATAATTCAGCAACTGATCAGGATGTAACTGGTGATGGAACAACATATACATTAATTTATGATACAGAATTATATGATCAGAATTCTGATTATAATAATGGGACAGGAACTTTTACAGCACCGATAGGAGGGAAATTTTTATTTACGATAACTACTACTCTTCTAAGTGTAAACGGATTTGGTTTGACTACAATGAATTTAATAACAAGTGATGACACTATTAGA
>Ga0180433_10001995_pt1 | contig 32982 bp, 24 predicted proteins | sample SS_ome_8_FD_132980 | JGI IMG/M metagenome (GOLD analysis project Ga0180433, IMG submission 132980) | Hypersaline lake sediment archaeal communities from the Salton Sea, California, USA - SS_1_D_1 metaG | ecosystem: Environmental > Aquatic > Non-marine Saline and Alkaline > Hypersaline >...
CTGGGTTTGGACCCGTACGGGGGCCGATTCGCGGATGTGCGGACGCTGGCGGAGGTTCGGCAGGAAGGTGAGGGCCTGAACCTGGAGCCGGGTCAACATGCGGAGCAGGTTACGGTTCGGGTCGCGGGGCGCGTGATGCTCCACCGTGGCCGGGGCAAGCTCATCTTTATGACGATCCGCGACGGCAGCGACGATATGCAGGTGGCCGTCAGCAAAGCGGCTGTCCCTGAGGCTGAGTTCAAGCTCGCTAGCAAGTTGCTCAACCTCGGCGATATCGTCGGGGTGGATGGTGCGCTCGGAAAAACGAATACCGGCGAGTTGACCGTCTGGGCGACCTCGTTCACGTTGCTTTGTAAAGCGATCCAGCCGCCTCCGGCGAAATGGCACGGGTTGCGGGACATCGATCTTCGTTATCGTCGGCGGTATGTGGACCTGTTCAGCAACACGCAGGCCCGCGAAACCTTCAAGCAACGCAGCATGATTATCGACGCGATGCGGCGGTGTTTAGTCGATCGTGGCTTCTTTGAGGTGGACACGCCTGTTTTGCAGCCGATCTACGGCGGCGCAGCCGCTCGGCCCTTCACGACACATCACAACACGCTAGATATGCAGCTGTTCATGCGGATCAGTCCGGAACTGTATCTCAAAAGGTTGCTGGTCGGTGGGATTGAGCGGGTATTCGAGTTCGCCCGGGTCTTTCGCAACGAGGGGATTGATACATCCCACAACCCGGAATTCACTTTGCTTGAAATCTATCAGGCCTACGGTGACTACCACGACATGATGGATATCACCGAGGCAATGGTATCAGCCGCCATCGAACGGATTGGCGGCGGGTATAAGCGAATGTATGGCGAGTTGGAGCTCGACTTCACGCCTCCGTGGCCTCGGCATACGTATGCTGAGCTCGTAAAGACATACGCCGGCGTGGATATTGATGATATGGCTGCGGTTCGTGCCAAGGCTGAGGAACTGGAAATCGACCACGCGAAGCTTGATGATGCGATCGTGGTCAACGAAGTTTTCGAGGCGACGGTGGAGCCGAAGCTCATCCAGCCGCAGTTCGTACTGGATTACCCGGCCCCGCTGTGTCCGCTAACGCGACGCAAGCCGGATGATCCGGACATCGCGTTGCGTTTTGAGGCGTTCGCCGCGGGCTGTGAGCTCGGCAACGCCTACACGGAGCTGAACGACCCGGAGATCCAGGAAGCAAACCTCAAACGGACGCTTGCCGGCGAGAAGAGCGATGAGACCATGGCGGTTCTGGACGAGGATTTCGTACTCGCGTTACGGTACGGTATGCCGCCGGCAGGTGGGCTCGGGGTTGGCGTCGATCGGCTGGTGATGCTGCTGACCGATTCGCCGAGCATCCGTGATGTCATCCTGTTTCCGCTGCAGCGGCCCCGCGCGATTGGTGCGGAGGCGGACGACGTGTTCGAGGATGAAATAAGCGAGCCGAACATCGCAGATTGAATTAGAACCGTTGATGACATAGGAGCAGATCGCTGATCGCCTGACGTGTCATGTATAAATTCTTCCTCTGTCTTCGCTATCTCCGCCGACGCCGGATTGCCTTCTTTGCGGTCGCTGCGGTCTGCCTGTGTACCGCCATGGTCCTGATTGTCGTGAGTGTCATGGGTGGCTTTCTGCAGATGGTCAAGGATCGATCGCGCGGCATGCTGGGCGATCTGGTTATGGAAAACCGGTCGCTTCAGGGTTTCCCCTTCTACCAAGAGTTTATCGATGAACTCAAAACATCGCCCGACCTCAAGGACCGTATCTTCGAGGCGACGCCGGTGATCATCACGTATGGCGTAATTCGGTTCCCCAGCCCAAGCGACCCGATTACGAAACCGGCTCAGGTGGTGGGCCTGCGTCTGAACGAAACGTATCGCGTCAATGAATTCAAGAACGGGCTTTTCTACGAACAATACTACCCGGGCTCGACCACGCTGGTTGAGCAGAAAGAACCTTGTTTTGGTTTCAATACTCAACAGTTGTACTCCGGGTCGGCTGATCCGGTTGAACGTTATGTGCTGCCTACGGAGCTCGAAGAGGGTTATCGCAAGTGGCTATCCGACGCCTCGGAACAAGACAAGGTTGATGCCCCTATCGACGCGACGCTCCCCTACAAGCGGCCCGGTTATTATCGCCGACCACCAGAAGGAATCGTCGAGCCGGGCTGGTATGGACCTGAGTTACCCGGCGCGATCCTTGGTACGGATCTCTGTGCTGATCGGCAACGGACGGGCGACTATGAACGATACTACTATCGCGGTTACCCGGTCACGTTGACGCTTGTTCCGTTCACGGACACGGGGAAGATTCTTTCGTCCGGCACGGGGATGCCAAGCAAAAACTTCCGCTACGTCGACGATTGCCGAACCGGCGTCTACGACATTGATTCGATGAGCGTGTACGTCGATTTTACTTTGCTGCAAAACGTTCTGGAGATGGACGAGCAGCAGCTCAGCGAAGAGGCCGGCGGCGGTACGATCCCTCCGCGTGCGACACAAGTTCAAATCAAGCTCAACCCCGGCTCCGATCCGCTCGAGACGCGCGATCTCATCCAGGCCAAGTGGGACGTCTTCTTCAATAACCGTATCGATCAGATCCGTACGCCCGGTCTGCTGCGCCGGGTCCTCATCATGACGTGGGAAGAGAAACAAGCGAAGTTCCTGGCTGCTGTCGAGAAAGAGAAATACTTAGTCACCACGTTGTTTGGCGTCGTGAGTGTGGTAGCGGTACTTTTGGTCGGCTGCATTTTCTACATGATCGTCCAGCAGAAGACGCGGGACATTGGCATTATTCGCAGCGTCGGTGCGACCGCATTGGGCGTCGCTCAGATCTTCCTGGCCTATGGCGCAGCGGTCGGCGTGGTTGGCGGCGCCCTTGGCACCGTGATCGGAATCCTGTTCGTCCGTTACATCAACGAGATTCAAGAGCTATTGGGCAGGATTCACCCCGACGCGATCATCTGGAACCCTGAAGTGTATGCGTTTGACAAGATCCCCAACGAGGTGAATCCCTCGGATGCTGTTGTCATCTACGTGGTTGCAATTGTGGCGTCCATGATCGGCGCTTTGATCGCGTCCGTGCGCGCGGCCCGTGTTTGGCCGGTCGAGGCACTCCGCTATGAGTGAGACCGAACATGAGTGATGTCATCCTTCAAGCCTCCGGTCTCCACAAAAGCTACCAGCTTGGCCCCGTCTTGCTGCGCGTGCTTCGCGGCGTGTCCATGTCGGTGGAGCGCGGGGAGTTCGTCGCCATCATGGGGGCCTCCGGTAGCGGCAAGAGCACCCTGCTGCACCTGCTCGGTGCGTTGGATACGCTGGATCGCGGTACCGTGCTGTTCGAGAATCGAGACGTCTTTGCTGGGTCCGGTGCGGAACGCGACCGGCTGCGTAACGCTACTTTTGGCTTTGTGTTCCAGTTCTATCACTTGCTGCCCGAACTCAACGTTTTGGAGAACGTGCTCATCCCCTGCATGGTGGCGCACTCGATCTTCACGTGGCCTGGCCGTAAGTCCGAACGACGCCGTCAGGTCGCCGAGCTTCTGGGGCGTCTGGGTCTGGCGGATCGGCTTCGCCATCGGCCCAATGAGCTGTCCGGCGGCGAACGTCAACGTGTCGCCATCGCCCGTGCATTGGCCAACCAACCCCGCGTCTTGCTTGCCGACGAGCCTACGGGTAATCTGGATGCCGCTACTGGTGGGGAAATCATGGAGATCCTCGCAGGACTCAATCGCGAGGGTCAGACCATCGTAATGGTTACCCACGACTCGCAGGTGGCATCTTCGGCCCATCGGATCGTTTCACTGGTCGACGGCAAGATCAAGAACGCGAAAGCGTAGGCCGATATCACTGTCGGCTTTGAACTGTGTCGTCCTACAGAGCGGGGCGGTTCGGGCGTTGAGCCAATACGGGATGTTAGACAGATGAATTTCGACCAGTCAAACAAGTTTGCCCCAAAAAGTGACCTCAAGATTTGGCTGAACGGCCAATTGGTACCCCCTTCTGAAGCTAAGATCAGTGTCTTTGACCGCGCGGTGCTGTATGGTGACGGCGTCTTCGAGGGCTTGCGGATTTATGGCGGGCGCGTCTTCCGGCTCGATCAGCATCTGAAGCGTTTGGAGGATTCGGCACGGGCGATCCGTTTAGAAATCCCCATGACACGTAACGAGATGGCCCAGGCTACCTACGAAACCGCCCAAGCCAATAACGTAACCGATGGCTACATCCGCTTCGTGGTGACACGAGGTGTCGGCACCTTGGGCCTGAGTCCGCACCGGACCGCGTGCCCCTCCGTATTCATCATCGCCGACCAGATTGAACTGTATCCCAAGGAGTTGTACGAGAACGGGATGGCGATCGTCAGTTGCAGTGTGTTGCGTAACCATCCGAATGCGGTTTCGCCGCGCATCAAGAGCCTCAATTATCTCAACAACATTCTGGCCAAAATCGAGGCCCTGGACGCTGGCGTGCTGGAAGCCATCATGTACAACCATCTGGGCTTTGTCGCGGAGTGTACGGGCGACAACATCTTTCTCATCCGTAACGGGGTCCTGCAAACGCCGCCGGTCAATGCGGGCAGCCTTGAAGGGATCACGCGGAATGCCGTCATCGAGCTGATCGCCAAACGAAAGCTGCCTTTCCGCGAGATGGATCTCACGCGACAAGATCTTTACGTCGCCGATGAGTGTTTTCTGACGGGAACGGCGGCTGAGGTCATCCCTGTCACGCAGATCGACGGGCGTGCGGTGGGCCCCGGTCAACCCGGGCCGATCACTCGACAGTTGATTAGCGACTTCCGCGAATTGGTCCAATGCGCGGAGTGAAACACGACCGGCAAGCAAGCACCGGGGCGATGTGCGTCGCTTGCATCGCTTATCGTTAACGCTCATTCATTAAATAGATAGGTTGATCCATGAAGTTTCTCAAGCAGTTAACGGAGACTCCTGGGGTTCCGGGCCGAGAAGAGCGTGTCCGCACGTTGATCCAGAAAGAAACCAAGGGGCTCTTCGACGAATCGCATGTGGACGAGCTGGGTAATTTGATTTGCCGAAAGAAACCGCGTGCGGGACGCTCGAAACGATCGGCAACCAAGGTTTTGATCGCTTGCCACATCGACGAGATCGGCTTCTACGTCAGGCACATCGACGAGGCTGGGCGATTGCGTCTGCAGAACGTGGGCGGGTTTGATACCCGTAATCTGTTTGCGCGTCGCGTCTTGGTCCAGGGTCGAAAGGATATTGTCGGAATCCTCAATCCTGTGGGGCGACCGATCCACCTGGCTACCGAAGAAGAGAAGAAAAAGATTCCGCTCATCAGTGAGTTTTTCGTCGATCTTTTCCTCGACAAGAAGGACGTGGATAAGCTCGTCTGCATCGGCGATCCGGTGACGCTGATCCAGCCGCTCGAGCAGATCGGCGACGTCTATACGGGTAAGTGTTTGGACAATCGGGCAGCGACCTGGGTCGCGATCAACGCGATTCGTAAGATCGGCGACAAGAGTCCGTACGACATCTACTATGCGGCCACGGTCCAGGAAGAAGTGGGCCTTCGCGGGGCAGGGCCGACGACGTTTGGGATTGAGCCGGACATTGGCATCGCGCTCGATACCACGCTCTCCTGCGATACGCTGGGGATCGACAAGAGCGAAGCGGTCACCGAGTTGGGCAAGGGTGTGGCACTCAAGGTCATGGACGGACGGTCCATCAGTCACCGCGGCCTGCTTGACGAATTCATCGCACTGGCAAAGAAAAAGAAAATCCCCTACCAACTGGAGATCCTGCCGCTGGGCGGCACGGATGCAGCCGTAATCCAGCAGGCCACCGGGGGCCGAAAAACAATCACGCTTTCGGTTCCGACCCGTTATATCCACACGATTACCGAAGCGGTTCACAAGCACGACCTGACGGCGGCGGTCAACTTGCTCACAGCCTGGCTGGCGGGATAGCACCGTGCAGAGGCGGGTTTGCTACGCTTTTGGCGACATCCGTTTGTGATCGCATGCTGCTGTCGCCTCGCTCGACAACCCGAGGCTGCCGTCATACCATGCCATTCGTAGAGGTCATTGCCAGGGATCGGCATCGCGAAAGGAGAGGCAAGGGGCTCGCCTTATGGATCCGTTGCAAGCCATCGTCAGCCAACATTGGGGATACGACACCCTTCGACCACTTCAACACGAAGCCATGACGGCGGCGGTTGAGGGGCGCGATTCGCTTTGTGTGTTGCCGACCGGTGGGGGCAAGTCACTTTGTTATCAAGCGCCGGCTTTGCTGACGGGCAAATTGACGGTGGTGGTCTCGCCGTTGATTGCCCTCATGAAGGACCAGGTTGATCAGCTGATCGCACGCGGTATCGATGCCGCCTTCTTCAACAGCAGTCTCGACACCGATGACCGGCGGCGCGTCTGTGCCGGCCTCTTGCAGGGCCAATACAAGCTCATCTTCGTTTCGCCGGAACGCTTTGCGGACGATACGTTTTGTAACGAACTGCTCAACCAAGCCGACGTCGGCGCCTTTGCGATCGACGAAGCACACTGTATTAGCCATTGGGGTCACGACTTTCGTGCCGACTATCGCCGGCTTGGCCTACTCAAGAAACGGTACCCCCGTGCCTCGGTGCATGCCTTCACCGCGACCGCTACGCCGCGTGTCCGCGAGGACATCGTCACACAACTCGAACTCGATGATCCGGCCGTACTGGTAGGTGATTTTTTTCGCCCGAATCTGCGTTACCGGATTGTCCGGCGACGCGACGCTTTTACTGATGTTCGCCGTTGCATCGAGGAGCGCCGCGGGCTGGCTGGCATCGTCTACTGCATTCGCCGCAAAGACGTGGACGAGTTAACGGATGAACTCAAGGGTGTCGGGATTCAGGCCATCGGCTATCACGCCGGCATGAGCGATGACGCTCGCACGCTGGCCCAGGACACCTTCGCCGCAGGGAAAGCCGATGTCGTCGTCGCCACCGTCGCGTTCGGCATGGGGATCGATCGAGCCGACATCCGGTATGTGATCCATGCAGCCATGCCTAAGTCGATCGAACACTACCAACAGGAAACCGGACGCGCGGGGCGCGATGGCCAACCGGCCGACTGTATCCTCTTCTACTCCGGCGGCGACTTTCAGTTGTGGCGAACCATCATCGAAAAAAACGAGACGACCGACCTTGCCGACAAGCTGCGTATGCTGGAAGAAATCTATCGTTTCTGCACGGGGGCTCGGTGCCGACATCGCCGACTCGTTGAATACTTCGGCCAGGCGTGGGATCGCGACGGGTGTGACGCCTGCGATATCTGCACCGGCGACTCGGATCTCGTGCCCGATTCCACGTGTCTGGCGCAAAAGATCATGTCCTGCATCGCGCGAACCCACGAACGCTATGGCGCCGGCTACATTGCTGATCTTCTCCGCGGCACGCTCACGGACCGCGCTGTAGAACAAGAACATCACGCGTTGAGCACCTTCGGCCTCATCGCCGACAAGCCGAAGGGGATTCTTATGGCGTGGATGGAGCAACTGGTGGATCAGCAACTGCTCCACCGCGAGGGCGAGTACCGCATCTTGCAGATTACCGCAAAGGGCTGGGACGTCTTGCGATCCCAAGCGGAAGCAAGACTCTACGGCAGCGGTGACCGTAGGACCCGAAAGCCTCGCAAACGACGAAAGCGAGGGGGTAAGCGCGTTGACCGCTCATCGCGAGGCGATTCGCTCTCCGGTTCTATCGTGGACGGACCTGACACCTCGTCGTCGCTCGAAGATCAACTCGATCGGGCCGACCTGGTCCTCTTCGAAGAGCTACGCCTCCTTCGCCGAGCCATCGCTGACGAAAGAAACATCCCTGCGTTTATCGTCTTCGGCGACAAGACGTTACGTGACATGGCCCGCCGGCGTCCGACCGGTGAAGCGGAAATGCTTTACGTGTACGGTATCGGCCCGGTCAAATACAAAACCTTCGGGAAACCATTCCTCGATGCCATTCGTGCCTACATGCAACAGCCAAACAACGCGAAACATACCCCCTAGCCGGTGCCGATGCTTGTCCGGTTCCAGATTACCGCTTCCACGGAGGGACTTCGGGCAGATAGGCCTGGAACTCGTCGATTAGCGCGTTTTCGTAGGCGTCGTCATAGTGACCGGTAAAGAATAGATCGATGGCTTCGTCGAACAAGCGTTGCCAACTCGCCTCCTCGTGGCCGGGATTGATGGGATAGAACTTGGCTTTGTTGGCCCGGGCGGCTTTGAGGTCGCCGGGGGCGTCGCCGATCATGAGCACTTTGCCCGGCTCATAGCGGCCATTTGTCGCCAGCTTGAGGTGCTCAGTTTTCGTGCCCATTTCCTGACCGCAAATGAGTCGAACAAACGCATCGATCGAATGTTCTTTCCATTCGCGGACCAACGCCTCGGTCGGTGTTTGGCTTACGACGACGATGTCGGCCTTGCCGTTGAGCTTCGTCAGCGACTCGCGCACGAAGGGGAACGGCGGCACATTCTCGACCATGTTCGCGACCGTCTCGTTCACCGCGAGGGTCCATCGCATCGCAAGCTGCAGAACCTCGTCGCCGCTCTTGTTCAACAACGCTTCCAGGTTGTTGTTGTCCAACGGCGCACCTGATGCAATGAAGTCACGAATCGGTTGGGCTTCGGGGATCTTGGCGTTGCGTGCCTGAACCTGCGGGCGCTCTCGGAGCAAATCGAAGACTTTGATCAACGCCGGCCACCGGTTGATGCCGCGATCCTTGGAATAGAGGTTCACGAATTCCGCGGCTTCGCGTGCGTACTTGGAGACCGCTTGCAGACGCCAATACTTGATCGTGTTGGGGGTGAAACACTCCTTCTGCTTGATCTCCATTGTGTCGAAGACACAGCCATCGGAATCAATCCCAACAAAGAATGAATGTGAGGGAGTGAACGCTTTCAGTTGATCCCGTGGGTCACTCATCGGAACAGGCTCCATGGATGCAAACAAAATCGACGCGAATGATCAAACACCACTAAACGCACTGAAACCGCCATCGATCGGGACGGTAATGCCGGTAATGAATTCCGCTGCAGGCGACAACAACCACGCCACCGTCCCGTAGATATCGCGGTCTGCCCCAAAGCGGTTCATCGGCGTGTGTGCGATGATCGCTTGACCGCGGGGCGTCAGTTCGCCGGTCTGCTCATCCGTGAGCAGAAAACGGTTCTGGTGGGTCAGCATAAACCCTGGCGCGATGGCGTTCACGCGAATCTTGGGCGAGTACTCCTGGGCCATATGGACCGCCAACCACTCAGTGAAGTTTTTGACGCCGCTTTTGGCCGCGGAATAGGCGGGTATTTTGGTCAGCGGCTTGAACGCATTCATGCTGGCGACGTTGAGAATGACGCCCTCGCCGCGTTCGGCCATCGCTTTGCCGAAAACCATGCACGGCAACACGGTGCCGAGGATGTTCAAATCCATGACCTTCTCGAAGGCGTCCACGGGCAAATCGAAGAACTTCTTGTCCGGCCCGGTGGTCGCCGACGGATGGTTGCCCCCTGCACCGTTGATGAGAAAATCGATGGGGCCGAAGAGATCATGACATCGGACCAGTCCGTCTTCGACACTCTTACGCTGCAACACGTTGACGTCGATGGCGCCAGCTTGGCCACCGGCGGCTTGGATCTTCCGCGCTACGGCCTCCGCCGCATCGAGCTTCAAATCCAAGACGGCTACGTGCACGCCTAGCTCAGCCAGGAACGTTGCCAAGCCGCCGCACAAGACGCCGCCGCCGCCTGTCACCACTGCTGTTTTGCCATGTAAATCAAATAGATTCGCCATGCTTATAACCCTTGCGAGATGATAGCGGAAAATGACTGTCAGCTAAAGGCCGCCAGATGCCCAATATAAGTCGGCAACAGCAACGCATCTTTCGCAGCCGATCCCGGGTCTTCGCGCAGAAAAACGGCCGGCGCACCGCACCGGCCGATTCCTGTTTATGCGCGAAGTGCGTCGCCATTTATACGTCAAATTCCGCCTCAGGACTCTCATCCTTGGTGTAGTCGAACCACGCATCCTTGAATTCGATTCGCTGCTTCTTGGCCATCGCGATATTGCTCGTCAATGCAATGATGGCATCGGCAAGCGCCACCTCGCCGTCACATCGCGGCTTGTGGGTCCCGTCGGGGCGCTTGATGTTTCGGATCAACCAAGCCATGTGCTCCTGCTCTTCGCGATACCCTCGACTCGTAATGGTGTCGGCGGTTCCTACACCGGTTGCCCACTGGGTCGTCGAGCCGGAACCCGCACTCGGTTTACTCACGCGGGCTTCCGCCCAGTTGATCCGCGTGTCCTTGGGGCTACCCTCGCGAAACAGGTAGGCATCGGCTTCCCGGTCGATAATCATGGTGGCTTTGGAGCCGTTGACCTGCTCGCCGTAACCGTCAAACCCGTTCGTGGAGATGGACGAGTAAGTAACGACCGCGTTGTCGGTGGAGCACTTCGGTTCATCGGCGTTTTCGGCGTGCGGTTCATCCGCACCATATTCGTAGTTGAGGAACACGTGATCGAAGGTATCCCACTTCAAGAAGGATGTGACGCCGGTTCCGACCACGGCTGTGGGTCGCTTGTGTCCCAAAAAGATGCCAGCTGCATCCAGTTGGTGGCTACCGAGTTCGACCATGAGCCCGCCACCGGTCGCGTTATCCACACGCCACTGCACGAGTTGCTCGATCGACGCGTAATCGTACTTCTTGGGATCGATCTTTTGATCCGCGGCCGGAATGCCAGGACGCCAACTGTCGTGCTTCGATTGGTTGCGGTGCCAGCATGCCCTGATGTGTCGAATGTCGCCCAAAATGCCCTGCTTGATGATCGACAGGGCGTTGGCGTACATGTAGCTGTAGTGCCTTTGGTGGCCCACGGCAAGAAACCGATTCGTCTGCTTGGCGGCCCGGATCATTTCCTTACACTGCGAGACGGTCTTGGCCATCAGCTTCTCGCACAGAACGTGCTTGCCGGCTTGGAGGGCCTCTATGGTCACCTTGGCATGCAAGTGGAGCGGCAAAGCAACGATGACCATCTCGATATCGTCGCGTTCCAGCAACTTGTGATAGTCTTCGTAGAGTTCTACGTTCTTGCCCCGCGCGCCGTACTTCTCGTTGAACAGCTTGCGTGCCCTAGCTTGATTAGACGGCCGAATATCCGAGAAGGCCACGATGTCGATAAAATCGGGGTTGCTTTGGGAAATATGGGCATTGCAGCCTTGGTTCCCTGTACCGATCAACCCCACCTTGACCGGGCCACCCTTGAGATGATCGTAGCCCCAATACATCGCGGCTGCGGTCGGAAGGGCAATCGCCCCGGTAAGAACTTGACGCCGACTAACCTTGAGGGCATCCGCGTAGTTCACTTTGCCGATCTGACGTTCTTTCTCGTTGAGTACCATAGGTCCTTTGTCCTACTTCGTATGTTTTTAAAAATGTCTTACGATTCCCACCGTGATACGATTCTCGCTCTCATCTGGCCGTCATGCGCGCCTGATCACGCGTTTGAGGGGCCCTGACACCCGCACGCGGTCGGGCAGCTGCTCGAACAGCACGCCTGGGTAGCCTTGGCCTTGCGGGAAGCTCTCCTGGAAGCAATCCAAGCGTCGATACCGCCCCAACATCCGATGCGAGAGGTCGCGATCATCAGTAGTGCGATCATCTCGATCAGGTTCTTGTTGATAATCAGGTAGTGCCCTTCCGCCATGGGACTTTCGGGCAGGCCGGGGAACGGCGGCATGGCAAAGTAGTACAAGCACAGCAACCCAATGCCACCCAATGATGCCAAGCGGGTCAACAACCCTAACATGAGACACACACCTACCAACGTCAGTGCCCACATGTTGGAGATGTCGATCAACCACGTCGGGCTTGGCTCACCCGGAGGCGCGCCACGTCCCAACTTCTCGATATCCATCTTCTGCTGAACAAACCGATCCAGCGTTCGTAGTGGTGCTTCGGCCCGTTTCAAAATGGCGGCCTTGGCTCGTGCTTTTCGACCATACATGTCGGTCAAGCGCTCTTTGTCGTAATCGGTCGTCCCGAGTTTCTCTTCCTGAGCCTTGATCTCATCGAGCAGCGTCAAGTAATCCTCGCGTTGCTGCTGGAAATCTTGATTGCCATAAATGGCTGGTACGCTGTCTTTCAACTGCCCATCATTTTTCAGACGATCGGTGTGGCCTTGGATTTTCTTCTTCAGGTCATCATCACGGACGCCGTAGTGCCGAACCAGCTTTTTGCATCGGCGATCGAGTCGTGCTTTCATGTCCTCCGACGTCAACGCCCTTCTGCCATCCACGTCATCCACCATCCACCGGAAAATGTCACGGAATGGGCCGGACGACGCCACGAGGTAACTCGTCGCTCGCCAGTCGTCCTGCACGAGCTTCCAAACGCCCTCGTAAAAAAAGTGCCAACCGATGGCGATCCGCAGCAGGACCATGAAGAAGATGGTCCAGCCGGTCACGATTCGGATCCTCGGTTCCGATGTTGCAAGTTGCGGTGTTGCCTCAGCCATCATCATCTCGACTTACAAACAGAAATTCATAGACACACAACGGCCGTCGCGTTTGGACGCGACGGTCACCCGCCCGACGATTCGTCGCCGGGTCTCAAATTCACATCCTCAGACGGCAGGTTGAACGTCACCACACGCGGCGGGGCAGACGCTCGGTCGTCGTGCTCAGGGTTGAGCACGAGCAAAGCGGCGATTTCAGGGTGATCTTGACAGAAATCGGCCGTCTTGTCGAGTCCCATTACGAAGAAAGCCGTCGCCAATGCATCTGCGGTGGCGGCATCGTCAGCGATTGCTGAGGCACTGGCCAGTTCGGCTCGACCGTCGGGCCCACCCACCGACCAACCGGTCCGCGGGTCCAGTACGTGCCCCCATCGTTGTCCATTTGTCTCGAACCACTGATTTGCCGCCCCCGACGTTCCAAGCGCCCGGTTTCGCAACCGAACCGTGGCGACAAAACAGTCGGGGACGAAGGGATTCTGAATCCCGACCAGCCAACCCCGGCCGTCTCGTGTGGAAGACCCCAACCCGTAAATGCTGCTGAGTCCTCCCTGCATCAACGCACACTCGATCTCGAACTCGTCCACCAGCCGCCTGATGGCTCGGTCGATTGCGTACCCCTTGCCCATGCTGGCGAAATTGACCTCCAACCCGGGTACTGCATAGTGCACGGTCAGTTCGGTTGGGTCGCGTTGAATGTGCTGCATCCCCGACTTGGCCAGTGCGACACGAATCTCAGCATCGCTGGGCACACGTTTGGTCCCATTCAGAAAGCCCCAGGCTCTAACGAGCGAGCCGGTAGAAACGTCGAATGCTCCGTTTGTCTGGCAACTCAGTTCTGCAGCCCGCTCCAACAGGTGAAAGAGCCGACCGTCCACGCGCACGGGTCGATCGCCGGCGTGCTGATTGAGGTAGGCTGCGGCACTGTCGCCGCAGTGGACAGTGAGTAGGTCTTCTAACTCTTGAATGACGTCGAGGGCTGATTCGCCAGCAGTCAGCACATCAGGAACGGTCGGTGGGAGCATCACGCTGAACTCGCAGGCCATGGCCCGACGAGCCAGGTGCCAGTGGGCAAGCGTCGTTTCCGGGGTTGTGGAGGCGGTCCCCGGGCAATCGGGCAGCACTTCGGCAAGTAAGCCTCCTGCTGAGGCCCCCAGACCACGTGCACTCAAAAATCCTCGTCGTGACCAGGAAACAGATCGACTCACCCACCCAATCCTCGATCGTGCCGATAGCAAGCGGAAAACGACAGAAACACAAGTGGAGTTGCGCGGCAGGTCCGTTATTGTCGCAGATTGCATCCCAAGACGCAAATCTGCCTGGTAACGGCAAAAAGGCAATGGTGTAACCCTTAATTGGGGCCTCAACTTGAACCGATCGGGCGGCGGCAAGCCGTTCAGGCGAGATGGACTGGGGTGCCTCGGCTGGCTTGGAGCTGGTCGGCGGCGTTGCCTTGGTTGACGGCGATTTCGAGCATTTGCGTGCTTCCGATCAGGGCCAACGGCTCCCCTGCCGCTCCATCAGCGTAGGTGGTGTGGATGGGCCCGATGCGGCGCGATCCGATGGATACCTCTAAATGGCGATGGGGCGACCGGGCTGCCGACAGGTCGATGGCGGAAATGTTCGTGATGAGATTGCCGAAGCTATCGACGAGGACGACCTCGCCATCGAGCGTGCCGTTGTCGTGATGTTGCGGTTTCGCCATTTCGATCGCCTCAATTTGATTTGCGACGGGGCCGAGATAGTCCATGCTCAGTCCCTGGGACAAGTGTGCCGCCACCGGCGCGAAGATGTCTCGCCCGTGGAATGTGGCGGAGAGCGAACCGGCAAAATAACGCCGATTTTCGACCACGCGGATTTCCTGCAACTCGGCGTCGCGATGCAACAACGTGATGAGTCCGTTGTCAGGTGCCAACACGATTCGGTCGTTGTAGCGTGCCGCCAGGATGCGTCGCCTTGTGCCGACGGTCGGATCGATGACCGCCACGAACACGGTTCCCGTGGGGAAATAGGGAAGGGTTTGCCGGAGCACAAACGCGCCATGAACAAGATCGTGCGAACCAATGTCGTGCGAGATATCAACGATGACCGCTTTGGGATTGATCTGGAGGATGACGCCCTTCATGCAGGCGACATAGTGGTCGCGCGTTCCAAAATCGGTCAACAAAGCGATCGTGGACATGGACGGAGCTCCTGTGCGGTTGTGCAACCACCCAACATACGCCGCCGTAGCTGCGCGAGGCACACTGCCCCATTATCGGGGCGACCGAAGCGATCCACAACAACTCTTTCATGCCATCCGATGAGCCACGGAGAAAACGCTTTCGACAACCCACTTCACCGGGAGTATGTGTCGGCAAGATCAAACCGTGTAAATTCTTTTAAAATAAGCACTTAGATCCCTTTTGCGGCCACTGGTCTTCCTGCCGCTATGGGGTCGGTGTCGCAGACTTCGCCAATGACTTGCATTTGTCGTCGATTTGCCGCACACTAGCCGAGCTCAGGCACAATGGCATCGCCGGACCGGCTTTCCGAGAAGGAGTTGTCTTTTTGTGCCCGCAACCCGGGCGTTTTGCCGGGGGGGCAAGTTGTGTGCAAAACGCAGAGCCGTCTCCAAACAAGACGCTCAAAACGAATTGTCTAATCGACCTGTCGAGAACGGGAGCTAGGTTATGACGTCCGAGATCAAGCCCGGACAATGGGTGAATGTCAAAGTCGCGCGTGAGCCGAAATCGGCTGCAGGAAAAAAAACCATGATCCGCCTGTTCGAGCAGGACGACGACGTCAAACGCGAGCGTCAGCGTTTATCGCGATCGCGTCTCACCCGTCATCACCGGCGAGGTGGTCGGCTCTGGGCTGACATTCCGTCCAGGCTTCGCATCGTGCAAACCACGCCGGGTGCGACGTACAAAATTTTCGCTTCGGTCGACGTGCTCCGCGATCTGCAAAGCCTCGCCCGACACGTCGAAGTGGCGCCTGCCTAAAAACAAGATGCGCGTTCGCATTCGATCGTGAAGCCGCGTTCGATCGTGAAACGACTTGCTGAGCCCCGTTATATCTCTGTGTGATGGGGCTTCGTTATCAATAGTGTGATCAATCAAAACCCTCTTGAGCAATCTCGATCGCGCGGAGCATCCCCTTGGCTTTGTTGATGGTCTCCTGATATTCCAAGTGCGGTTGCGAATCCGCCACGATGCCGGCTCCCACTTGGACGAACGCGCTGTGCTTGCCGAACGTCTTACCAGGCGTAATCACGATCGTTCGCAGCGCGATACAGGTATCCATGTTGCCGGCAAAATCGATGTAGCCGACCGCCCCCGCATAGGGTCCGCGACGTGTCGGTTCGAACTCGTCGATGATCTGCATGGCCCGCACTTTCGGTGCCCCGCTCACCGTGCCCACCGGCAATGACGTCTTCAAAGCATCAAACGCCGTCTTGCCGGCGGCCAGCTTCCCGCGTACCGTGCTGCTGATGTGCATAACGTGGCTATAGCGTTCAACCACCATCAGCTTTTCGACTTCGACGCTCCCGAGCTCGGCCACCCGGCCCACGTCGTTTCGGCCGAGATCGACAAGCATGACATGCTCAGCCCGCTCCTTGGGATCGGCTAGGAGTTCGGCCTCCAGGGCGTTGTCTTCCTCTTCCGTCTGGCCACGCCGGCGTGTGCCTGCCAATGGCCGGTTAGTGATGACGCCATCTTGAACCCGGCACATGATCTCCGGCGATGCACCCACAAGAATCACGCGCGGACTTTTGAGATAGAACATGAATGGCGACGGATTGACCACGCGTAAGGCCCGATAGACGTCAAGCGGATCGGCAGCGGTTTCCACGTGCAAACGCTGCGACAAGACGACCTGGAAGATGTCACCGGCGCGAATGTACTCTTTACACTGTTCGACCGCGTTCTCAAATCCCTCTCGCTCAAAGTTGCTCGTAAATGGGAGAGACGGATCGCCTAATCGCTCGATATGCCCGACCCGTGTTTGCTGCGGGGCCGCGAGCCGTTTGACCATGGCGTTGACGCGATCACACGCCTTGTCGTAACCGCCACGAACGCCGTCGATATCCACGTGAGCGTGGCTGATCACCAAGATCGTCTTATTGACATGATCGAACACCACCATCGTGTCATACAGATTGAAAAGGAGATCCGGCAAGTGGCGGTCATCATGCGGTGAACTCGGCAAAGGCTCGTAGTAGCGAACCATGTCATAGCTCGCGTAACCAACGGCCCCGCCACAAAATGGCGGCAGATCGGGCAAGTGAACCGCACGATAGGACGCTAGCAGGTCAGCCAACCGATCCAACGGGTCTTCACACGTTTTGCGGGTCACGCCTTGCGGACTGTCGATTTTCACCTCGTTCCGCATGGCTTCAAATGTCATCTGTGGATGGGCCGCCAAGAAGGAATAACGCGCGATGTTCTCACCCCCGACGACGCTTTCGAGGAGAAAGGCGTGCGGGCTGTCCTGTGAAATGGCGGCAAAAGCTGTCACCGGTGTCAGATTGTCGCCTAACAATTGGCTGTAGACGGGGATCGTGTTGCCGCGTTCGGCAAGCTGTTCAAACTCCTCGAAGCTGGGCATGAGACGAGACATAGCGGTCATCCTAGCTGTACGCGGGCGGCCCCGTCAATTACCGACTTGCGAAGCCCCAGCGCGATCCGCTAACCTACCTGGCGTGAATCGGCCCCTGACATCGGACGTCCGATGAACTGCCTTAACGGCAAGCGATACGACTGGCCTCCAAGAAATGGGAACTGCTCTGCGGTGTACGAAGTCCGTGTGACAACCGAATTATCCGCCGCCCATCAGCTTCGCCTGTACGAAGGCGAGCTGGAGCCCCTCCATGACCACGCCTGGAAAGTCGAAGCGGTCTTTCGTGGTCCCGAACTCGACCGAATCGGCGTTCTTATCGATTTTGTCACCGTAAAAAAAGTGCTCGACGACATCCTCGAGCCGCTTCATGGCCAAAATTTAAACGAATCAGCCTTGCTGGCGGGGGTCAATCCCTCGGCTGAACAGCTGGCCTACTGCGTTTTCATGCAGCTTCGCCAGCGTCTGGGCGATCCCTCCTATCTGAAAGCGGTGTACGTCCGCGAAGCTCCCGGCTGCATTGCCGCGTACTGGGAAGAGCTGCCCAACCCACCCTAAAAGGCAAGAAAACGCGGAGAATGCTACGGCAAGGTCCGTTTCTTGACGATATATTGGGTGAGCTCTAAGATCAGTTGGGTAATCGAAGCCTTCTTAGATTCTTACGGTGGAAAATGTGTTTCTTTTGCGCGCATGTTTCCGACGGCTGAAACGCTTGGGTTGCGGGCATAAAAAGGCGGCCCACCTTAGGGCCTGATCCAACCATGCTTTGTCAGAACTGTAAAAAACAGACCGCTACGGTTCACCTGACCGACTTGGCCAAGGGTGAAAAAACCGAAAAGCACCTTTGTGAGCAGTGCGCGACAGAGGAAGGCGTCACGGTCAAGCAACACGTCTCCATCAATGACGTTTTGAACTCATTTTTGATGTCGCAGTCCGGTGTCCAGGAGCTGGCCAAATTAAAATGCCCGGAGTGCGGGATGGGCTTTATCGAGTTTCGAAATCAAGGCCTCCTGGGTTGTCCGAATGATTACGACGCGTTCGGCGAAGCGTTGGCCAACGTGATCGAACGTGCACAAGACAATCATACCCACCATGCCGGCAAGGCGCCCGGCCAGGCGGTTGAAATCAACACCCTTCAACACAAACGTCTTGAGCTGCAGCGCGAACTTCGCGAAGCGGTCGAGAAGGAAGACTACGAGCGTGCGGCTGTTCTGCGCGATCAGCTTGCGGAGTTGGACCCATGCCGATGAGCCTCGACGATCTTCTCAATTCGCCGGGTGAATGGCTTCAGCTCGGCGGGCCTCTGAACGATGTGGTCATCTCATCGCGTATTCGTTTGGCCCGCAATTTGGCCGGCTTTCCGTTTCTCACCAAAGCGTCCTCGTCCCAGCGGAGTGACATTGAGCGGACGCTCTTCGAAGCCATCTCCGCGAGCCATTTCGGCCAGAACACGTTTTACGTCGAAATGGATAAGAGTGAGCCGTTGGATCGTCAGTTTCTGGTCGAGCGTCATCTCATCAGTCGGCAACATGCGGAAGGTGAAGGTACGCGGGGCGTCGCGATTGGGGCGTCCGAGACGTTTGCCCTGATGATCAACGAAGAAGACCATCTGCGCATTCAAGTGCTTCGACGCGGCATGAACCTGGATGACGCCTGGAAAGAGACGGCGCAGGTCGATGCAGCCCTCGAGTCGCTGATCGACTTTTCATACCACAAGCAATATGGCTACCTGACGGCCTGCCCGACCAACGTCGGGACCGGCCTTCGCGTCTCGGTGATGCTCCATTTGCCCGCGTTGAAGTTGACCAATGAACTCGAAAAAGTCTTCCGGGCGGCTAAGGACATGCGTCTGGCGGTTCGAGGGCTCTACGGCGAAGGAACGGATGCCTTGGGCGATTTCTTCCAGGTATCGAATCAGACGACGCTAGGCCAAAGCGAGGAGGAGATTCTGGCGGGGTTCAAGGCACACGTCATCCCCTCGATCGTCAAGTACGAACAGGAAGCCCGGCGTGTGCTCAAGACTCATAAGCTCACCGCCCTGGACGATCGGGTCTGGCGGGCCCTGGGGGTACTCGAAAACGCCCGCGCGATCAGTAGCGAAGAGGCCCTCTTCTTGCTCTCGCACCTGCGGATGGGGGTGCTTCTGGAACGGATCAAGAACATCGATCTTGATGCGATCAACGAACTCTTCATTGCCACGCAGTCAGCTCATCTGCAAAAACGCCACGGGCAAAAACTCGATGGCGAACAACGCAGTATCGCCCGGGCCGAGTACATCCGTGACCGGCTTGGCCGCTGCCGACCCAGCAACAACTGACGATAAGACTCTGCTAACGCAAAAATGCCGTTAACGAAAAAAGAGCCCGCCTTTGAGATCGGCGGGCTTTTTCTGGTTTTCGGTCAATGCGCCCAAGCAGTCGCAACCGCCACTACGCGCGGCCTACACGAGGCAAGCTACAACGTGCATCATTTGCCTGTACCCGGCAAAACCATGTGGTGGCTCGACACCCACTCGATGTGCGTGTCGGCAAACATCGCGTTGGTGCCGCTGCCTCTGGTCGTTCGATGGCTCTTGTAGTTGACGATGGAACCGTCCTTTTCTCCTGGCATGCTCCGCCACCACTCGCCCTGCATACAGAAAGCCGTCAGGCAATCCGACAGACTGGCCATCCGGAGGCGCCTTGCGTCCGCGTTCGACCACCTGCGCGGCGAATCGAGAATCTTCCTCTTATTTCCCCCCCCTCTTTTGATCGCCCCCGGCCAAAGCTCGAACCCAGGGTCATCACCAACCGGTGGATTAAACCCAACCGGATTCCCCGCATCATCCACCTTATAAGAAATTTCCCACTTGAGGAAAGGATACTTCAAAAAACCCCCTTTTCCGGTTGGCAACCACGGATGGTCCTCGTTGCCGTACTCCGGACCCGGCCAACTTGACTCGCCTAACACGACACCGTAGGACTCATGCTTACCTTCGTGCTCAAGCAATTTAGGTTTGATTTCTTCACCCGGACCTTTGACCGATCCGTAATTATCGTCGATATTATGCCATGGCCTTGGTGGCTCGCCACTTATGTCCGGGTCGGGGTACCACACCGACGGTTGCCCTCGAACGAAGGGGCACACATATTGGTCAAGCAGTAATGGGCTGTCCTCGTACGCTTGGAGCTGCTGCCAAGTCCAGGGGTCTCGCGCGTTCATGGGATCTTTGAGATACGACGGCAATTTACCGGCGCCGGCATCCTGCTGGCGCAAAGCCACCGAGAATAGGGCATTATTCGCCGGCACATCATATTCTACGTCGGATTTGATGGCAGACGCGTACCAAAACATCACGGGCACATAGTCCTTGTTCTCGGATTGGTACATCGCGACCATCGTCATGATCTGTTTGGCGTTGGCGGTGCATGAAGCCAACTTGGCCCGATCCCGCGCTTCACTCAATGACGGGAGCAAAACCGCCACCAGCAGCGCGATGATGGCCACGACGACCAGGACTTCGATGAGCGTAAAGGCTCGCAAGCCCCGCGGCCCGTCTGGTCGCACACCCTCTGAACATCTGCCTCTTTTTTGCATGATGAAAACTCCTGAATGAAGCCAATATCCGGATGCTGGAGGATCTCCTATAAGCCTCCCTGACGATTCCGGTTATTTTTGTAGGTTCATCTGAGTTGCGCCAGCTTAACACCCCTCGAAAGGCAACGGCGAAGGACGTTACGACCGACTCAGATGTTATAGTCCCCTAATGAACTATACCACGCACCTGCACGAAGGACAAGCGCGCTCCCTGCAAATAAGTGTGGCACGCGATTATGTATCGTGCGGACCGGGCAGGCGGCTGTACCGTTTTCATCGGAACAACCCCCTGCCTTGATTTTTCGCAAGGAAAAAGTGGCAAGTCAACGGCTCGGCAAGCAGAGGCAACGATATTGCCCTACCTGAAATTGCCTTCTGGGCATGCGAGCTGTACCTTCATTCGCTTATGTTGCCAAAAACCCTGGCTACACCCGCCAAAAGGCGGCCATGCCACAAGAAAAGACGGATCGCGCGCTTTGTTTCAGTAGCACTTTCAAGAACGCGATCCGACGCTTTCCATAATCAACAGCATACGCGAATCAAGATCACAGATCCAAGATCATCGATCACAGGTACTGACTGCTCGACACGGGCTTTTCAAGCTTGGGCAGCTTGCCTACTTCCACGATCGACTGCGTCTTGATGATGGTGTAGTCCGCGGGAAAAACATGGAACGCCTGTAAGTGGAGTTCCTGATCCCGGGCCTCGAAATCAATGAACGTAAAAGGGACGAGACTGTCGGTGTCCGTCCACTCTTCGAACTTCACCAGCATCCCGCGCGAGCTGCCGTAGTTGAGCAAGTCCCGATGCGATGCGTGAAACAGATTTTGCGTCATTCGCTCGACCTGGGTCGAGAGGATGTACTTCATGCCGTGGTCGAAGTCTTCCAAGTGGTCGCGTTCGCCACGGAATTGAAACGACATCACCAACCCATTCTGAGGCAGCGTCTCGACGTCGTCCGTAATCACCTCGGTCACACAACGTCCGGCGGATTGGACGGTCAGCACATGGGAAAGCCCCATGACCCATACATCCGCCTGATAGGACGCTCGTTCCAAGTGTCGGCTCTGATGAATACAGAATAGCTCAGGATGCAACGGCCGACGGTAGAGCGCAAACTTCAGATCGGTGACACTTTGTAGTGTTTGCCCCAGCTCCACAGTATGTTCCTCTGACACTATAGTACCTTCCTTCGCTGGCGAACTTGGGTTTCACCAACGCCTTTAAATGGTTTTCACAAGGCAGTCCACTCTGGCCTTGAACCTTCTTCTTCGGGCTGTCGAGTGCCGCCTGTCTCACTCCGGCATTAACCCACCGCGGCGGCTACTCCCTCCAGGTAGGCGGGGGGCGGGTCCTTCATCAAACGCCATTATAATCGAACCCCGTCGCCGAACCAAGCCAAAACTCTGGAAAAAAACGCCTTTTTGGGCACCTAACAGCGGAAACCTGTCAGTTATTATACGACGCAGCCGATAAGAAGTTGCGAACCATTCGCTCGGGATGACCGTATAAATGCACACTGAAACCGGCACGCTCGAAAAGGAAATCCTAGTGCCGATGGGGGTGACATTACCGGACCGTGTGAGTTGACCTGCAAGGCGAATCCGTGACCCATCAGCAAACAACAACGGGCCCAGGGGCTTTTTCGCATACGTTACCGCCTTGGCGGCTGTCCCGTCGGCGATTATTGCGCCAGGTGGCCACTGGGGGCGCTCTAGCGGCCCTTGGCGGACTGGGCTACGCCGTCGGGATCGAGCCAGTCTGGCCTCAGCATACCCGCTGCGTCATGGCGATCCCGGATTTGGGACACGAGCTGGTGGGCTTCCGGATCATCCAGATTAGCGACCTTCATGTGGGGGACCATGTGCCCATCACGTTCCTTCAGAAATGGGTGAATTGGATCAATCGCCAGCGGGCGGACCTGGTGGTCCTCACGGGTGATATCGTTCACCACGGCCAGCCCAAACATGCAGCGCGGGCCGGTCAGCTGCTGGGCCGGTTGCAGGCTACTGAAGGGGTTCTGGCCGTCCTGGGCAACCACGATTGGGGGACCAACTGCCCAGGACGTGGATCCGAGCCCCTGGCCAATCGTGTCTCGGCCGCCATAGCCCAAGGTGGGACACGCCTGCTTCGAAATGAATCGATCCTGGTACGCCGTGGTAAGGCACAGCTCGGTATCGTGGGGCTGGACGACTACTGGGGCCGGCAATTCGATCCGGATGGTGCCTTCGCCCAGGTTCCTGCTGCAATGCCCAGCATCGTGCTTTCCCACAACCCGGACACTTTCGTTGAACTGTTGGACCAACCCGCTTGCTGGGTGTTGTCCGGCCACACGCATGGCGGACAAGTCCGCCTTCCATTGACGGGGGCGCCCTACCTTCCCATTCGGCACAAACGTTTCGTCGCGGGGCACTACGTCATCGGCGATCACAATCTCTACGTCAATCGCGGGCTCGGTTGGCTCTTGCGTATTCGCTTCAACGCCCGGCCGGAAATCACCGAGTTCACGCTCACACGCGCTTGAATCGAGCCTGGTTTTCCCTGGCAACATCCGTCGTATCACCCCGTTGCTTGGAGATGATTGGACGCGCTATCGGTTGCCTTATCGGTTGCCATCGCGGACGGGACACTTCGTGGCGCCCTATAATTCGGTCGCGTCCCGGAATTAAAACAAACGGGAGCGAACACCACCAAGGGAGGAGGCCCACCCATGCGCAACCTTTGGCTCATCGGAATCGTCGGTGCCTGCTTAGCGAGCACCGGTGCCAACTGTGCCCCTTCACCGCCCAAAGCCCCTCCCACCGCCGCTTTACTTCGATTCTCCTCTGCGGAGGAGTTGCGCACCTTCCTGGCGGATCAAGCCATCGCGCAGATGGCACCCGAGCCGCGAGGGGGCGGACTCGGAGGTCTCTTCTTCGGTTGGGGAGCGATGGCGGCTCCAGCCACCCTCGACCAAGCTGATGCAGCTAACGGTCAAGGTCTCCCCATCAATGCCGAAACCGGGGACAACGCGTATTCCACGACCAACATCCAGGAAGCCGGCGTCGACGAAAGCGACCTCGTCAAGAACGACGGCGACACGATCTACATCTTGGATGATCGCACCATTCATATTGTCAAAGCAACGCCGCCGGAAGAACTCGCGGAAATGGCAAGCTTCGAACTCGACTCCTACGGCGATTCGCTTTACCTTCGAGGTGACAAACTCATTGCACTGTGCTGGCAACCGGGGTGGATGTTCTTTGCGGAGTCTGATTGGGCATTGGACATCGAACCGGTGGGCGGATTGTGGAACGACGGCTCGCAAACAATCGTCACCGTGATCGATGTTTCCGATCCGGCCAAGCCCACCCTTGACCAAAAGCTCGAATTTGAAGGCGATCTTGTCAGTAGCCGCCTTGTCGACAACAAGTTGCACCTCATCATGACGACAGCACCGCGTTTGCCCGACAATCCTACGCCGGAAACCATCCGCAATATGACGCTCGATCAGTGGTTGCCGGACTACCGCCATGTTTCATCCAGCGGCGTTGGCGAAAACGGCGATATCGTCGGCTGGCAAGGCTTCTTCCGACCCGCGGACCCCTGCGGTTACCGTATCACCACGATCGCGACGATTGATGTCGATCAACCCGATGCGGGTTTCGAGTCGGCTGCTATTTCCGCCAACGCCGACGTGATCTATGCCAGTCCCCAAGCGCTTTACATCACGGACACGATTTATGACTGGGAGACGTTCACCTCCCGCGAGGACACGATCATTCACAAACTAGCCTTCACGGAACAAGGCGTGGACTATGTCGCCAGCGGACTGGTGCCCGGTCGCCCGCTGAACTCCTACGCGATGGGCGAGTTTGAGGATTACCTTCGCATCGCGACCACCATCAATATCTTCGATGTAACAGGAAATCGAACGAGCAACAATGTGTATGTACTCGGCGAATCGGCCAATGGTGTCGCAGCCGGCGACGCGAACGACTCGGATACGACGTCGAACAACACAGCCCCCCGTTTGGAAATCGTCGGCAAGGTCGAAGATATCGCTGTGGGGGAAACCATCTACGCTGCCCGTTTCATCGGGTCACGCGGCTTTTTGGTCACCTTCAAGCGAATCGACCCGCTGTTTACGATGAACCTAAGCGACCCCACCAATCCCAAAGTCGTGGGCAAGTTAAAGGTTCCCGGTTACTCCGACCACATCCAGCTCATGGATGAGAACCACCTGCTCACTATCGGCAAAGACGCGCAAGATGTCGGTTCTTTCGCCTGGATTCAAGGGGTCCAGCTTTCCATCTTCGACGTGAGCGATATGACCGATCCGCAGTTGCTCCACAAGGAGATCATCGGCGGCCGAGGCACCCACAGCGAAGCAAACTACGACCCCAAGGCCTTCAACTATTTTGCACCACTGAACGCGCTGACCTTACCCATCGACCTCTATACGGGCAACACCGAAGGGCCGGCATACGGAAGCCATGAGTTCACCGGCCTGCTGGTTTACCGCGTCACGGTCGAAGACGGCTTCCAAGAGCTCGGGCGCATCAGCTCGGTCGCGGATGAGGGCGATCAGGCAACCTGTTTCTGGGACTACTATGGTCTCACACGTGGCATCTTTATCGACAACACGGTTTACGCTGCTACGCAAACCGGAGTCAAAGCTGCATCCCTGGACGATGTTTCCACTCTCACCGGCCAGACCAGCTTCACGAGTGACGCTGATGACCTGCTTGGTTGCGCGGATTATCCCTTGATCGCGTTGCCCTTGGGCGAAGGCCTGCGATAACGAAAGTCCGGACGCCACAACCCCTTGAACGCACGTCCTGCGCCTCGAATTGCAGCGAGCATCTGCGCGAAGGTACCCCAATCCCCAAAAACCTGTTAGAATGACGAAAGCTGAATGCCAGTCGCAGTTTTCGCCGCGTAGTAACTGCTTAAACTCACATCGCCAGAAGGGAGCCATACGTCATGAGGCGGATCTCAAGGCGAGACGTACTTCGAACAACCAGTGCAGGTGCATTGAGCATGGTAGGGACCTCGCCTTTTGTGCTTGGAAAAACGAAAGGTAACACGCCCCCCTCCGATCGTCCCAACGTCTTGTTTATCCTGACGGACCAGCAACGATGGGATTCGCTTTCATGTAATGGCAACAAGGTTGTACACACCCCCAACCTGGATCGACTCGCGTCTGAGGGCGTGAACTTCACGCAAGATACCTGCCTATCGCCGCTTTGTGGACCATCACGTGCTGCGCTGCTGACCGGCCGACTAGCTCACCACCACCGATGTTACGGCAATTATGAACTGTACGAAAAAAAGGGGCTGGCGGAGGATATCCCTACCTTCGATGAACTTCTTCACGAAACCGGTTATGAATGCGAATACCAGGGCAAATGGCACACAGGCTATGCGCATCGGGAGGTCTATCGGGATGGGCTGAAGGACCACTATCTTCACCTCTACCACGATGAGATGACGAAACGCTTCCCGCTACCGGTAGCATGGAAAAGCCTAAACCTGCGAAAAGACCGTTATACCAAATTGCCATACAAGCCGTGGCCTGTCGACGACATGATGCTCAACGCCCCCCAGAACGGCTTCAGCATGCCGCATGACAACGAAGCAGGGGAAAGCTACATTCCGCACGAACACTCGCTGACCGCATGGACGACCCAGCGGGCGATCCGCTATTTGCGATCCGGCCCCAAGCGACCTTTCAGTATGACCTGTTCCATCCTGCATCCGCACGCGCCGTTGATCGCCTGTTCGCCGTACCATCGGATGTTTGACCCCAGCAAGATGCCAATACCCTCGAATGTATTCGATGACGGTAGCGCGTCACACCCGCGCCGTCCTGTGCCAGGAGCGGTACCTGTGACACCCGAAGGGCTTGGGAGTTTCATGGCGCTTTATTACGGCTTGGTGGCTGAGGTTGACCATTGGGTGGGCGAGATCCTTCGCGCGTTGAAAGAAGCCGGTTTGGAGCAAAACACACTCGTCGTCTTCACGTCCGATCATGGCGAAATGATGGGCAGTCACGGCACCTTCTCCAAAGCTAACTTCCATGAAGAAGCATTCCGTGTACCGTTGCTCATGCGTTTACCGGGGCGTATCCCCGCCGGTATGAAGTCGGACGCCCCCGCCAACGGCATGGATATCGTTCCATCGATTCTGGACTTTTGCGGCATTCAACATCCACAGAACCCTTTGGCAGGCCATAGCTTGCGGCCGCTCGTCGAGGGCAAATCATTCAAACGCCCCTATGCCTTTGGCGAGTTTTATTACCGCAAGGGGCACGTACACGCTGTTCGATCACGGGAATGGAAATTGATCCTGTACCACAACGGTAGAGCTCATCTGTACAAGTTACAAACCGATCCCGGCGAGCAACACAACTTACTGTCTCCTGAAAATCGCAAGCCAAGCCACGTCGATTTGGCCCAGGAATTGCGCGGCCGCTTACAGGCCTATCTTGAAGAGCAAGGCGACCCCGCACACAAAACACTAAGCACGCTTGACGCATAGACGTGCGTCGATCACTTTGCCGTTTTGAGGTATTGTTACGCGCAGCGCGTTGTGATCCGCAGTGCGCTCTTTGGATAAGGCTCGCTCTTTGGATAATCGGTCCGGATCAAAGAGCCCGCATGAACATCACGAGGTCCTGCTTTTCCTCATCCGTGAGCTTGAGCTCTTGAATGAGATTGAAGAACTCCACGACGTCCTCCAGCGTCAACAACCGACCGTCGTGCAAATAGGGCGGCGAATCCTTGATGCCACGAAGCGGAAAAGTCTTGATCGGCCCGTCAGCTGATGCCATTCGGCCATTGATCATGTGCGGCTTGTAGAATCGCTCCGTCTTCAGGTTGTGCATGAGATTGTCGGTGTAGTAAGGTGCTGGATGACATACCGAACAGAGCGCCTTGCCGAAAAACAAATCTTGACCTCGCAGCTCGGACTCCGTTGCTTTGGCGGGGTCCAGCTTTCCGTAAATGTTCAACTTGGGCGCCGGCGAAAAATCGAGAATCGATTGAAACTCGGCCATGAAGTGTGCCTGACTGGCGCGTTCGACAATGTTGACACCTTTTTTGGTGGCAATGACGGGATCGCCATCGAAGTAAGCTGCCCGTTGCTCGAATTCCGTGAAATCTTCCACACTCTTAAGCGCACGTTGTGAGCCGAATAGACGCTGAATGTTGACGCCTCGTAATGGCGGCGTATCCAGTCGATGTCGAAATTCCTGCGGACGAATGTCGCCGACAAGGTGAGTTGACGCATTCGTGTGGCCGTTGGCATGGCAATCGAAACAGGTCACGCCGAAACTGGGTCTTTCGGATCGCCGGTCTTCGGTCGCGTTGAACTGTTGCTGTGGGAATGGCGTGACGAGTAACCGCAGCCCTTCGAGCTGCTTCGGGTTCAATAGGCCGTTGAATATCTCGTAGTAATTGTCGATGGTCACGAGCTTTCCCTGTGAGACGTCGCCGAGGTCGGGCCGGGTTGTCAGATAAATCGGAGCCGGGAATTCGGGTAGCAAATGGTCGGGCAAGTCAAAATCCAAGTCGAAACGGGTCAGGTCGCGTCCGTTTTGCTTTATGACCTCGTCGATGTGGTACTTGGGAAATACCATGCCACCCTCGGCATGGTTGGGATGCGGCAACGGCAAAAAGCCCTTAGGGAATAGATCCTTCTCGCGGGTTTCCTCGGGCGTCATCGACGCCAATTGCTGCCAGGTCACACCTTGAGGAAGCTTGGCCCGGACACCCTCCTGGATGGGCTTGCCCCGCGACATTGTGGCCCCCTCAGCCGGCCGATCACTCAGGTCGTATCGCGCGTGAAGCAAATCCATGTGCCGCTTCATCACGTCGGACTTGGCCGCCTTCATGCGCGCCATCGTTTGGCCGAAGTCCTCGGTGATAACAACCAGGGAGTAACTTGACCGCTTGGCTGCCGACTGCTGAGCCCAGACATAGCCACAAGTCATAAGCCCAAGAACGGTTGCAACCCCTACCATCCACTCGCTGCGACCCTTCCGCCATAGCATGACCGCACCTCCCGATTGTTTGGAAACCATGTTTCGGCTCGACGAGATCCCGTGATTTGGTCTGCACTTCGTTGACAGTCACCCAAGAATGGCTACATCCCGAAATTCCCCTTCCTTGAGGTCGGATCGAATGCCATTACCGTACGACCTCGCCGCATCTTGAAAAAAGCCATCTCAAGTATGAACCCCCTATTGAAAAAGTCAAAATCCGCGAGAAAAATATTTTCTAACCTGCGTATTCCTAGCGGCTTAATCGCGAGAATTGGCAACGATGACTACGATCCTGGCCCGAGCCGTGCCATCGTTTGCCGAGTGGGTTCCCAGCGGACAGAGTTCTTGGGCAATCGAGCGGGTTGGGGTCGCCCTATGGCAGGTAAGCTGACAATAGGCGTATTGCGAACCGCTGTGTGTTGGCTAGGTTGTCGCCTTGAGAATTGCGGAAAAAGATCGCCCAACGCAATTGAAGGAAACAGACGTGTCGGGAGTCTTGTCGGGCAGTAACCTGCGTGGTACGATTGCGCTGCACGACCGAAAGAGAAAGCAAGCAAGAGAAAGCGTGCTTGTTCCCCTAGCTCAATTGGATAGAGCGTTGGCCTCCGGAGCCAAAGGTTTGAGGTTCGAATCCTCAGGGGAACGTTTTGTCAAGGGTTTTAAGGAATGAAGGAATCTGGTCCCGTTCATAAACACCGCAACCTTTATGCCCCTTTCCGGCATCGAACAACCGCGCAGGCGTGACATTTCACGCTGGGTGGGAGGATCTCGCCGCGGTTCTCGCAAAACCACACACACTCCAGCCGACCCAATTAACACTGCCTAATGAAAATGAAGCTGGCAGCTTGTTACTTCTGACAACAAAATCTACCTACGGCAGGTCAATCAAAAGCAAGTAACCAGCAAAGTAGTTCGCTGGATTCAAACGGGCGATAATCTCATCCGTTGAATTCACCGAACGATCTCTGTTGAAATCCCACTGGTCGGTTATCACAGACCACCCAACAAAGAAGTTTCTGGGATTAAGTCGCGCCTGGATTTCATCTGTTGCCCCCACGTAGGTTGTGGTGTCGTTGCCAATTTCACCCACGGCCAACCCCCAATAGTGAACATCGGGAGCGGGCAAACCCGTATTCGCAGTTGCCTTGACTGTAACTTCAAGCCAATTCGCATTGGAAACGTTGTTGATGATGGCAGGCGAAGCTGTTGGCGGCATACTATTATCATCAAAAACCACCGTTACACGATCCGAACCGCCGACACCTGCTCCCGGTCGCACTTGGACATCCAATGGTGTAGGACCAACCCCCCAGGTCGCCGGTGTATTATCGTTACCGACCATGAACATAAAATCGTCTGCTGTCGGCGTACCGGCCATGCCATAAATATCCACCATGATACCGTTGATGCCTTTGTCGTAACTGATGTAGTTTACAAAAGTGGCTTGACCACTTCCAGGCAAATAGGCCGATTTATCTGTTGCGATCGCATTGTCATCGGCCGCGTTGATCGCCGCATCATTCCCATCGTAGTAGGAGTTGTTGTAAAAAATATGACGGCCAACGACTTCCGTTTGCGTCTCAATAGTCACCTGTAAAACCGCCCCTGAACCACCTGAAAACGTGGCGACCGTGTCGTCTGTGAAATAAACGTCCTCTGCAGAAATCAGGTACACCCCTCCAGGAGCCCCTTCGTCTATTTTCATATCAAGTAACGCCAGGGGCTGTGGAGACGGCCACGAGGTACCAGGACCAATGAAATCCGACTCTCCCATGGCACCGATACGAGAACCCTCGCTGTTATAACTCGGGTCTATGTCGCCAGGAACGATCGCCAAAGCAAAACCGTTCAGAGCGGCCGCATCATCATTCCATGGGCCATCCGGCGCCGACAGATACGCAGGAACCTCCCCAGCAATCGTCGCCGGGCCAGTAATGTCGAGTACACCCAACACACCGCTACCGGGATCACCTTCCGCATCAACCCGAATTCGAGTCTCAGCGGTCAACACCGCCCTATCGACTTCCACCTCCAACTGCACCGTAAATGAATCCCCTCGGTTCAGCGTGATGGCTGAGCCTCCGTCAGGCAAGCGGACGTTCACAACGTTCACACCAAAGGCAACCGTAGCCCATACGTGAATCGCCGCAATAGTACAGATGTTTCGCATAGATGCGCCCTCCAACAGGCTCCTCACGTGAAGTGCCGGCCCTTTTTCTACCCCATAAGCTCGCCAAACAGAATACACCTTCCAGAATATTATACCTCGCCCACCGGCTACCCCCAAGCTCAAAAAAGTCGAACCATATAAAAAGATGCAGCGAGATCGACCCTAAGGTCAACCTCGCTGCATCGATACAATCGCATTTTTCTGCTTTTGTAAGGGGAATTTAATCCCCTTTGCTCATTTTCTTACGCACGACGACGACGCAAGAACAACCCGCCGAGCCCCAAAAGCAATGCACTGGCCGGTTCAGGCGTAACTTTGATGAAGCCATCAGTAATATTGGCGGCTACACCGGCGAAGTCCGTCGGCACACCAATCGCAACAGGCGCCAACGTGAGCGCGTACAACCCCTGCGGTACGCCGACCGTTGAGACTGTGAACTCAGCCAAAATACCATTGGCCGCAACGGTACCCGTCTGCGTCGTGGTGGTGACCATACCAACGCCACCCATGAAAGCTGCCGAGACGTCGCCGTTGTTGTTGCCCGCGAAGATACCCGTCTGGACCGTCGGAGCTGAATCCAAGACAATCGTATCAATGCCGACGTAGAAGTTCACGCCGTACACAGCGTCGCCCCCCGTCACACTGATCGTAACCGTCTGCCCAGCCTGTCCCTCTTCAACCTCAATCGTTCCGACATCGATAGTCGGAACCGCACTCGCGGTAGCAACCGGCACCAACAACGCAAAAACCAAAATCATAACCTTTTTCATCTCTCTCTTTCCTCCATTTCTGTAACGGACGATCTACTCAAATCGCCTCTTTCTCAGTTTAAAACCCACTCACACTTTTCAGAATTGTTCAGCCACCCATTTGATATTACAGATAACCGAATCAACCCTATACGCTTTTCCCTTATTCCTAACCGCCATGTCCCTCAGGCTATGGCAGATTGATCAAAAGCAAGGTACCCGTGAAGAAGCTCGCTGGATTCAACCGGGCGATAATCTCATCCGTTGCGTTCACCGAACGATCTCTGTTGTAATCCCACGGGTCGGTAACCACCGCCCACCCTACAAAGAAATTTCTGGGATTAAGCCGAGCCTGGATTTCATCCGTCGCATTCACGTTTGTCGTGAAATCGTTGCCAACTTCCGCAACCGCCAAACCCCAGTAGTGAACGTCAGGATCAGGCAAGCCCGTATTCGCGGTCGCTTTAACAACAACCTCCAACCAGTTCTTGTTCGGAATATTGTTGACAACCGTTGATTGTGGAGGCATCGAATTGTTCGCGAAGATCACCGTCACGCGATCGGACCCCGCCGTCCCTTCACCCGCACGCACGTAGACGTCGGCATCCGTTATCGTCGGGCCAGCAGTCCACGCTGCAGGCGTGTTGGTATTGCCATAGTGGAAATCAAAGTCTGCAGCGGTTGGCACCCCTGCAAGTCCTTGGATATCCACCATAATCCCATTGACGCCTTTGTTGTAACTGATGTAGTTGACGAACGTCGCAGCACCCGAACCTGCTAGATACGCAACCTTATCTGTTGCAATTGCGCTGTCGTCACTCACATTAGCGGCGGCGTTGTTACCGTCGAAGAACGACTGGTTGTAGAAAATGTGTCGGTCTACAACGACCGCATCAGCTGGGGGCGGTTCCAGCACGAAGGTGATTTCGCCACCGTCGGTGTCGTTGGCTTCAGCGGCGAAGGTGCCGAACGTGTCGGAGTAGTTGCCGTAGTACGGATCGCCACCTTCATCGGCACAGTAGATATCGCCGTGGATGATGTTGTTGCCTTGACCGGGCTCGACGACCAGGATGTAGGAACCTGGATCGAGGTCATCAGTCGCGATCTGACCTTCGAACACGGGGCCGGTGCCGAGACCACCTCGTGCAAACGAGGTGTCACAGTCGTTATCATAGATGCCCAACGTGCCGGTCATGCCAACACCCGGGAGATGGCCGATGGGGGCGAAATCGAATTCTTTGATGCCCGCACCGATACCGACCATCTCGCTTAAATCGACGTTGGCGGCATAGACAGGCGTGGTCCCGATCTGGTCGGCTCGCTTGCCCGCCAGGC
>Ga0180433_10001997_pt1 | contig 32979 bp, 28 predicted proteins | sample SS_ome_8_FD_132980 | JGI IMG/M metagenome (GOLD analysis project Ga0180433, IMG submission 132980) | Hypersaline lake sediment archaeal communities from the Salton Sea, California, USA - SS_1_D_1 metaG | ecosystem: Environmental > Aquatic > Non-marine Saline and Alkaline > Hypersaline >...
TATCTTTTAAATGACAATGTTCCTTCTAATATTTCAGGTCGCTTGGTTACTCTAGAGAACGCTGCCATTACTGACATTTTTATAACTATGAAGTCATCTGCTAATGTTGACTTTGATATAAGGGTCCGTGGTCCTGGAAACTCTTTTTCTACTTTATATACCTTTAACATTAATGGCTCCAGAGCAACTGTTTTAAACGTTAATGTCCCTGTAAATTACGAAGATGAGTTGGCCATACGAGTTTCACCAAATTCTACGGATAAACTATCTAATCCTGATATTGGGTTAATTATAAAAGGAAACAGAGTAACATGACTATTAATCTAGATCCTTCTAAATTTTTAAAACTGACTACAGGATCTGATATTCTCCATGAGAACACGGGGACTCCCCTTATATATAATGAATACGTAGAAGTACGGAAGTCTATTTTAGAAAGATACAATGACGAGCAGCTTAGAGATCTAATTGATAGCGGTGCTGTTTTATACGCAGAATCTGATGATGGGTTAGAGGACTATCAAGATCCTATGGTCGCTTGGACAAGGATGTTCCGAGACGCTCCTTTACAAAAAAACATATATGTATCTTCTAATGCTGGTAGTGATACCAATGGTAATGGGACAATCAGATATCCTTTTAAAACTATAGAAGCTGCCATAACTCACGTCAAAAATTATTATTCTTTAAGTTCTAGCAACAACGCAGTTATTAGAGTAAGTGCCGGTGAATATCTAGAAAATAAGCTAGAACCACCCCCATTTTGTTCTATCTGGGGGCACCACTACAGAACTAGAATTAAGGCCGTAAATCCAGAAGATGACCTTATTTTTTCTGAGGGTTCTCATACTATAAAGGGTCTCCTTCTTACGGGGGTAACTGCCAGTGATAAGTACTTAATTAGAATCAACACTCCCGTTGGACGAAGAGTCACTTTACAAGATATTTCGTTTTCCGATTATGAGGCCGCAGGGACAATATCTAACGCTACTTATATAAACTCAGCTTCAGGTGTAACTACAGTTCGAGTAAAACAATGTGACTACGGATCTATTCAAAATAAATTAATTTATCTAGATTCTAATTGCCGAGTGGTGGTTAGGGGCTCACAGGTGTTTGACTGCTCAAACGCCACCTATTTAGATGCAAATAATAATACGTCATATTCCATTTATAATGTGGATATTGATTCGGTGTCAATTGGTATTAATCATAATTGTACGGGTGCTTCAGACGTTAGTAACATGAATTTGTTAGGTGCTACTATTCCGTACATAAAAAATAATACGAATGAACTAATATTATCAAACACCACCCTGTCAACTCCTAAGGCTCAGTTTTCTACTTATGATGGGTTTGTAGGTAACTTTAATGATGTTGTTGAGGGGGACACTGCTCTTAGAGTTTTAAATGAATTGTCTGTGGGGACCAGTTCAGGGGGTAATGAGTCCGTATTTGGAGAGGGTGATAGCTACTTTATAGGAATGAATGTCTATACCTCTGATGGGACGGATACTTCTACCAGTGAGGGTAATCTTACTGATGTCACCACTGAAGCGCAGTCAATTGATACGAACTATTTTGGGTTCCAAGGAACAGGGTCTAATTATTGTATTTATGTAAGTACAGATGTTCAAAACACTGCTTTTGGTTCTTTAGATTATGCCCGCATCATGGGACTTAAAATATCTCAGATAACTGCTGCTGTTGAAACTACTGAAAAATCTATTGTCTTTGAATCTTGGAATGGAACTTCTTGGGTTGAGGGGAGTATTATGGCCACTCAGTCTTCTAAGTTTTATGTATATGGAAATGACCTTTTTATTAGGGCCAATAATTCGGAACATTTGAGGTTTGGTAGGGATTTAATAGTTGATAATAATGTAAAGAAAACTATCTATGGTAAAGAGAGATACCATGTCCGTCTTAGGATAAAAAATGCTATAACCACGGCACCTACTTTTAATCAATTTAAAATATCTAATAACCGTACTGAGATAAATTCAGACGGAACTATAACCATGCACGGGTTGGCGAGATACGTTGTAGCTCTTAGTTTTCAGTCAAATACTTTTGGGGAAACTGGTGGTGTTACAAATGCTAATTTCCAGGTTGGTGATCCCTTAACCAGCATTGAGTCTCCACATGATAGTTGGACTCATGCCATGAAAAATAACCAGCTAAATGGACCCAATGACGCTATTTATGCCAATGCCCTAATTCCAGAAGGTTGTTGTACTTCTTGTCCTCTACTTGTAAAAATAAAATATTTAGTTCTTAATGAAGGTACTTCAGACGACGGATTACTAAAGTGCTCTGCTTATTTTGCTAGAACAGTTGGCGTACCTGTGGCAGATAGGTCTGGCGGTATTGTTCCTGTTTCTAGGGATTTGGCGCACACAACGCCTCTAGATGAAGGCTTAGCAGCAGTAGAAAATCTTACTATTGATTTAGACTACACGGGTAAGGTTGTGACAGCACCTGTTGCTGAATATAGTGTAGCAGACTACTACCCAGGGGATTTAATGCTGTTTAGAATAGGGTTTCAAGATAATGGAAATAATAAAAAAATAGCTATTTTAGGTATCGACGTAGAATACCTAAAATGGACACTTGGATCGAGACTATAATGGCCAGATTTGATTTATTAGTTGAACAATCCTTCGTAAATACAAACTCCGTTAGGATTGTACATAATCTTAGTCGAAGAATTATTAGTACTAGAATTGTTAAAGATGGTGATCCGAGGCTTTCTACTAGAGAATTAGCTGAAGATATAATACTAGACCATGTTGATCCACAGAACATATTAACGGTGGCACTTACCACTCAGTCTACTGGAGTTGTCCAGCTCATTGCTGAAGATACGATTCAGTCTCCTTACTACACAGTAGAAGAAAAATTAGAATCTCAGGCCAGAACTTCTTTGGCCGGAACTGCTCCTACTAAATTTGAATATGGTGGTCGGGCCAATACGGGAAGAGTTTTAGAATATGTTACAGGTCGAGCTTCTGATAAGGGCGGATTCATTGTTATTGCAGATGGAAACCTTCGAGGGGTTACTTTTGGAGCATCAGCTTTAGGAACGGGAACTATCCAAATTAGGGCCATGCGGGTAGGTGTGGGGGATGTCCTTATATACCAATTTAGCGTTACTAATTCTAAGTTAGAAGTTTATGTTGATTTGGAAGTATCGTTGTCTCAAAAAGACGATGTTTATGTAGAAGTTACATCAGGTTCATTTCGTAAACCATATGTAGTAATTTACACACAGACTATTTAGGAAAAAATATGGCACTAAGTAAAATAATTCAAGTTAAGCAAACTATAACTACTGGAAGTGACAAAACAGTACTGGGTGGAATGAGAATGTCCCCCGATACTTGGTATGACATATTAGATGAGGCCGGACGTACTTCTTTATTTAATGATAATAGAGTTAAGGAAGGAATATTTAAAGATCCTCAAGATGTTTACATTAGTAATGGTATAATAAATCTACCAAACCAACTAGCATATGATTGGATTTCCCACAAAGATCAAAAAGACTTAGACGGTAGAAATTTAGTACACGACACTCCTAGATATCTTGGGACATATACTTATTTTACTAGCACAGATGACGACCATACCGACCCACACGCCGTGGGTGGGGATAATGTTTGTGAGTTAATGTGGAATCACACTTCTGGTAGTGATTTAACTAAAACTATATACCTAGATTACAACACCATTAATAATACAACTTATGTTAGACAAGGGGATATGCAGTGGGAGAATGCCCACCATGACAGTGTCTCTTTTACAATTGTTCCTAAGATTACAGATTATACTGTATCTTCTAACACAGATTATGATTTATATGGTGGTTACTTAGTTATCCCAAATCCTTATGGAACAGGAACCATTTCCATTGAGACTTCCAGCGCCAAACTAGTTCAGTTAACTCCCAATGAATTTGGTAATTACCCTGCGGGGTACTGGGATGCTACTTGGGACAGCACTAATAAAGAGTTTACTGATATTCAACCTAACTACTATGGAACGGGGGAATACAATATATTTACCTATGAAGTAGAATTATACAAATTTATGAACAAAAGACTGTTAATGGGTACCCATAATAAAGATTGTATGACCGAAGATTCATCGCAAATTGGGCATAATATGCGACTAAGGGTTGATCTAGAAACTCGTTTGCCAGACCACAATTGGAGTTGGAACGGCAACGTTATGTTATACCGACAGAGAACTATATAGGAGTTTTATTAGAATGAAATTACCACCTAGAGGAATTAACATTGGCGATTTAAAATGTAAAAAGTGTGGGAAGACTTTCAAGGAATGTCCACCAAATAAGTGTACAGATCCTGATTGTCCGAACAAACCGAAGAGTAAATAAGCATCACATTCTAACTATGGAGGGAAGAATGGTTAATTGGTTTCTAAGGATGGTGGGCAAAGTTACTAGGTTACTAGGTAAAATTCATATGCCCTGGGTGAAAAAGTTGCTTACGGGAGATGAAGTTAGAGAAGTGTTAGAAACCGCGGAGCCGGGAGATGTTATCTTAGTCAGGACCGGGGGTCATCTCACATCTTGGTTATTAGATCACATTTTTGGGGGCTTTTCTCATGTGGCCATGACTGTGGATTGGGATACGATTACTGATTCTACGGAAATAGGAGTAGATACTCGGGATATGTTAAATGTTCTCCAGGGTATTTACCGAGTTGTTATTTTACGGCCCAACATACTCCCTGAAGAAATGGAAAAGATGACGTTTGCGTACCAATGGATAAAAAAATTGGATGCTGCTAATAATATCGAGTATAATTATACTTTAGTATTAAATGAGGTCAGACTAGATGGTGCTCCTAGTAAACTACAATGTTCTCAATACGTTGCTTGGTTACTAAATAAAGGACGAGAGGGGTTTATCCAACCTCGTAAAAGATGGGGATTTGACAGTTACACCCCAAATGACTTCTATGCTATGGCCAAGAAAACAGAGAAGTTTAAGATAATTAAGGAATTCTGATGCACATCATAGAACGCTTTTTTGATGCCGATACAACCAAGACTAAGAGTGAAACGAAAGATCTTCGGGATCATGTAAGTATGGCCATACAGGTTAAGGGATTAAACGGCGGGACATTGACTATTTATGGTACTTTGTTTGAGAAGCAACATTATCTACCTGTAACGATAGAGTGTTTGAATTCCCCAACTATTACTCAAGATGGTATTTATACTGTTTCACCCAGATTTCGATATTATTATGCAGTTCTAAATAGAAATGGGTCATCGGCACCAGTATGGGCGTATCTTTATGCAGTGAAGGCCGGGGCATTCTGGCAGCAAGACGCATGTGAAAGTGAGACTGATCAGGGATTTCTAGATCAACTACGACAACTTGGAACTCAAAAAGATATCATCATAAACAGCTCAATTTTAACAGGAACTATGGACATTCAAGCTACCAGTGATATTATACCCGCGGATTCAGAGGCATATTTACATCATATAGTATTTGATGTCAAAGGGTCCGGAGGGGCACATGTGCAAGTGCTAAAAAAAATAGGCAGTACAGAAACTATATTAAATCAATATATTCTTACTGGGTACCAACCTACTATAATTGACCCTATATATTTCTTAGATAAAATGAATAAAGGTAACAGTACGGCCAATATTGTTATAAGAGCTAAAAAAATGTTATATAATTATGATTCTTGCCTATTAGGCAGAGTAACATATATCCAGAGGTGATTATGGAAAAGTATGGATGTAACCGACTCGAGAACATCGAGGAAAGAATTGCAGAATTAGAAAAACCTAAAGTTAAATTAGCTAGTGAAGAAAAAGAACTAAAAAATCTAAAAGAAGCACGAGAAGATATCTTAAAGGATAAAAAAGACAACTAAAACTCATCCTTTCGTCTACGATAACGCATCGTAGGGTTTTTCTGTTTATCCTTCTTATGTGGTTGATGTGAATAGGCCGTCTCTTTTGACGGCCTATTCTTATTTGGCATCTCATTATAATTAAAAACATAGTACGCCATGATTGCCAGGGCGTAGGAATCGGCATAGTTATCATTTCGAAAATCTTGACCAAATCGTTCCCTTATCTGATCCATCATATGTTGCTTACTACAGGCACCACGTCCGGTGGTAAACTTCTTTAGCTCTGAGGGGGATATCTGAGTAGCGGGGATACTAAGGCCACTTAATATCTGGAGAATTCCCCCACTCAATTGGCCTAATGAGAATAATTGACCTTGAGATTTGAACGAACCTCCCTCTATATATGCCGCCTTAATTTCTTTTTTGCCATCAAAGTCCCTAATTTTTTTTATTCCTTGCCAAATAGATTGGATTTTCGCTAGTTGATCCTTTCCTTTCCCTTTAAATGAATATGATTTATAATTAGAAGGAGTGGTTAAGACGGTTACTACCGTCTCTTTAATAGATTGATCTATACCAACATAGGTGGGTTTTACCATGACAGTCTCCGTTTCTTTAAATCAAACAAGATCCCAAGTGGACAATCAATACAGAGTTACCAATGAGATTACTACATCTTCAGGTATCTCGACTAAAGTATTCGTTAAAAGGGAATCAAATTACGAATACGACCGGGTCGCTACTTTAGATGATATGTTAAATCTTCCCGAACTACCCGATCCTAATGAGGGGTACTACCGAGATGACAACTTTTACCGAGAATTCTCCGATGTTTCGGACGCCAATTACTTCTCCCAAGGAGTAAAAGAAAGGTTAGGCCTCCTCGTAAACGAATACGATAAGGCCGTAACAACTTTTATAGGTACTGATTTGACCACTATTTCTTCTGACTGATGCCAAGCATTACTTAATATCCTTATATAACCCGGCCTTCTTATTTGCATGATATAAATCAGACTCAATAAGCTCCTTCTTAAGGGGGCACATAATCCGTCTCTTTCTTTTCTTTACATTAGAGGTCTTTGGCGGCGGAGTAGTTGATTTAGTCTGGGCATTACCCATGATATTCAACTCAGATTCATCAACAATTTCAGCGCCATCCTTATCCACTTTCTTACGAGGACGGGTACTTTTGCGGGTTACCTTTTTAGATGTGCTGTTTGGCATCGAAAAAACATTTTTTAGTACGAATTCTTTTGGTACAATCATACTAAAAGGGGTGCCTTCAATCTCAAAGCTGATGCGTACAGAATCTTCTTCTAAGAATTCAATATTCTGTACATTGACCTTTTGGTTGATGGTTTTAACAGGAAATAATTGGTTAAATTGAATTTGCATAAGAACTCCTTTAGTTTTTAAGTAAAACTATTATACTTGTGGATGGGTTGTCAACCTTTAGAATTGACATGCTATACAATAACTGAATAATAGATTAATATTATGTATGGTTGATATGATGCCATATAACTTTAATAAGGATTTGGATATGCCTGAAGTATTAGACATTTATAGAGACAAATCTCTAAGGGCCGCAGTGGATATTCTGAGAAACCATGCTGATAAAGACGAGTTAATCAAAACTGCTGTTGATTATAGTGAAGCTGAGTCATTACCAGATTCCGCCTTTGCATGGCCGGAGAAAAGAAGATACCCAATTAACGGTGTTAAGATGGCCAAACTTTCTTGTTTGTATCGGACTCAATACCCGCCAGAAATGGAAGGAACTAAAGTTCCTAAACATGTAGATGAAAACTTTGAGAAGGCAGCATATTTCTATAATTTCGAAATTCCAGCTAAGCGAGAAAAGAAAATAGAAAAAGTTGCGTCCTTAAAAGAAGAAGATTGTTTAATACCTTCTCTTAAAAAGTTCCCCGTAAGGGATCAACAAGAAGGCAAATTTGTCCAGAATCTTCTAATCAAGAATGCCCACATCATGGGGTATAACCATTTAGCGGAAGCTTGCAGTAACCTTATTACCAAGATGGCGTCTTACCAAGCATCTTCGGATGAAATTAATCCTGTGGTTTATAAATATGCAGGGCTAACTCAATCTAATAAAGAAGTGCTACTAGCTTCTATTCATAGAAGAAGAGATTTTACTGACAAAGAAACAGGCGAGCGATATTGTAAATTAGCAAGCATCGCAGAAGATATGGACTTCAACCGCCATAACCTTATTAAGATTGCTCATACCCTTCAAGAAATTGATAAAGCATCTAATATGGTTCGGCTATATGACAAGCACATTATGAACCCCATGGATTCTGTATTCAACACAAACAAAGTTTACGACGTGAGCCGAATTAAGAAAGCAAGTCAGGATATGTTCACTGATGAAATGGCAGACATGGTAACTGAAGAACAAATCAAAAATCTTCTAGGTGAAGAAGTTCTTACCGAATCTATGGCCAATGATAGTTTAGATAAAGAAAAATTAGTAGATGTTATAAACTCATTACCACAAGATATGATAGCAGATTTTATCGAGAGGATTTAATGTGAGAGACCGTTATTTCTCAGGGCTAAAGTTAACATTTAATAAGAAAGCAAATATTGATGGGACTGTTAGTCAGGATTCTAATGAGTTAGTCAATCCCCATGACAGTTCCCCTTCAGAATTTACTTCTTATATAGAAGATGAAGAAGCTTTTGCTACTATTTTATATAAAATAGCTAAAAATATCTATCCTGAAATAGATTCCTGGGAAATGGAAACCCTCACCATTGAAATTACTAAAAGATTCCCTCGAATACCCGAAGTAAACCTAGATAAGATTATGGCCATAATTGCCATGAATAGTTCTTTTGATGGGAGCTTTTGCTTTTATAACGAAGTCAATTGCTTTCGCCATACAGTCAACGCTTTTAATAATATTGAACCCAATTTAGATTTTATGGGCGAACTTATTCCCCAACATATAACTTGGGCCATGTATGAAATGGACCAGCAGTTTCCAGGGCAAAAGTTATTTGAAGAACCCGCAAAATTTCTAGGATTATGCTTTCATAATATGGGGTATTTTCTCCTACCAGAAAATCTATCTGAGTACCAAGAATTCCTCGATTACTACAATACGAACAGTATTGTTAAGGAGAGGATTAAAAAAGAGTGGGAGGATAGAACAATAGATGTTGAAGAATTAGATGAAGATGATATTGTAGATCTCCAATTACTACTACTTGAGTCTAACAAAGTGTACTTAGAACAAAAGAAGAAAAAGTATAAAAAAGACCTAGCACTCTATAAATAATATGTATGAATTTGATGCGCAAAGAAGATCGTATTTAGCGGAGAAACTTCTTTACCTAGAAGGTAAACCATTTTCCCTTAGTGACGGGTACGATCTTTATAAGGCCATCTATGATGTTAACACCTACACTCTCTTGCTAAAAAACGCTAGGCAAACTGGTAAAACCCAAACCGTTGCTAACTTTATGGGGATAGACACTTTCTGCCTCCCCTTTATTAAGTCATTCTATCTATCACCTTCCCAAAATCAGACCACTCGATTCTCTCATACCAAGTTCATGAAAGTGGTCTCAGGCTCCCCTTTATTGAAAAATCTCTTTAAAAAAGGTGGAGTTAACAACGTCTTCTTAAAGGTCTCCCATAATGGGGCCGAATGTACTTTGAGTTATGCGTCCGACGATCCAGATCGTATCAGGGGTATCACATCTGATCGTAATTATTACGATGAAATCCAAGATATGGATTTGCCGGAAATTATGACTGTTGCAGATAGTTGTATGGATGCTTCTCAAGATCCCAAGAGATGTTTATCGGGGACCCCTAAAACGGTAGAGAACCCTTTAGAGGATATGTGGGTTAGGTCCACTCAAACTGAGCCTCTTATAAAGTGTACTGGATGTAACAAGTGGAATCTTCCCACTGAGAAAAACATAGGGAAAAAGGGATTCATTTGTGCTGGGTGTGGTAAGCTTCTGAGTGTTAGGAATTTTACTTGGAAAGAAATGCAGCCAGGTAAAAGAATTAAGGGGTTTCATATCCCTCAAATTGTTATCCCGAATCACACAGAGAATCAGGCCAAATGGGATATTCTTTTAGAGAAATACGAAAATTATCCGACAGCTAAATTTAAGAATGAGATCATGGCAGAATCTGATTCGCAAGGAACTAGGTTCCTTACCAGAGAAGATCTCGAAAAATGCTGTGAAGAATACTCCATGTCCTACTACCCACGGCCAGAGCTAAAAGAAGGAATAGAATTCCTAGTGGCCGGAGTTGATTGGTCTGGAGGGGGAAAGGAGGGTATATCTCGTACTACTATTCATATCTGGGGAGTTCGCCCTGATTTAAGAATAAAAACGCTGTACTACAAGATATACCCTATTGAAGATCCAGAAAAATCCGTTGAGGATATCGCCCATATTTGTAACCAATTTGGTGTTAGGTTAGTAATAGGAGACCAAGGGGAGGGGGCCTTAGCAAACGGTATCCTCACATCAAAGCTAGGTCAACATCGTGTCGGCAAGTTTAGGTATGGCATGTTTCCTAAACCTGTCGAAGTCGATACAGTTACGGGTGTGTATAAACTCGATAAGACCACTGTCATTGATAACTACTTTAGGTTCATCAAGGAGGGGGGTACGATTTTCCCTAATGCAGTTGACAGCAAAGAAGCTTTTGATGATGTTATGTCGGAATTTTCTGAAGTCACTAATACAGGTAAGAAAGTTTGGAAGCACAGTATGTCCAAGCCGGATGATTGTTTACACGCGCAATTGGCCGGATGGATTGCTATGAAGTTGCTAAAAAGAGATATGTCTTTTTACTAAAGATGTCTTTCTATTAATCATCATCGGGGTTATATGCTGTTAAGCTACTAAGCATCTGTTTGAGGAAGGACATCTTATCGATATCTTCTTTTGATTCGCATTGACATACTCCCCATGAATAAATTCAGGGGATTCTTAGGGATCAAGCAACAGAAACCAGATCGAAACCTGGAATTACTCTATCTAACCCAAAGGAAGATGCCCCTTCCTTTAAAATATTAACCGATGCATTGAAATCTCTATCTATAGAAAGACCGCAACCACAATTATAAACACGATCTTTAAGCTTTAGCTCATCTTTGCTTTTAATATTTCCACATTTAGAGCAGAGTTTAGAGCTAGGAAAAAATCGATCTACTTTAAAAAGATGCTTGTCGTGCTCTTGTGCTTTATGCTCTAAAATTGCAAGGAATTGAGCAAAACCATAATCAGACACTTTTCTTCCCCAAAGCATTTGCATGGCCTTAACATTAAGATCTTCAAAAAATAAATAATCGTATTGTTTTAATAACTTTAGTGACAGTTTAAAATGAGCATCTGTTCTTTTATTTGAGATTTTCCGATGAAGCCTTGCTAACAATTTCCTTGATTTATTTCTATTTTTTGAACCTTTCATTTTTTTTGAATGATTTCGACTCTTTCGCTTTAATTCATTTAAATGAGCTTTTAAGAATTCACTTGAATCATGCTTCTCATTATCACTTGATATAAGAAACGACTTTAATCCAAAATCAAATCCCGCGCTTTTACCCGTCGTAGATAAGATTCTTTCAGGGATAAAATCATTTCCTAAATCACAAGATATAATAATAAACCAATCACCAAGTGAGTCTTTTTTTACCGTTAATGTCTTTGGTGTTCCAACAATATTTCTACTTTTATTATAGCGATACCATTTTTTCCCAATTAAAATCTTTTCACTCTTTTCGTCTAGTTTCCACCCTGCCTGCTTTAGAGTGAAACTTTTATACTTTCTAAATGGCCTGAACTTTGGAGGAGATTTTCTTAAACTATTTCCCTTACTTTTTCCTTTTTTGCACCAATCAAAAAAAGCTTTATAACTTAGATATATCCTATCGGTTACTTGCTGTATCCCTTGTGAATACCCTAATTTTTTCCATTCAGGTCTTAAACCTCGATCCATTAATCTTTTTAGGTGTTTTTGAAGATCTGTTTTAGAGGGGTTTTTCCCAAATATTTTATAATATTTTTTTACTAATCGAAGCGAATGATTATAAATTTGATAAAACTGCCAAAGTTCATTATTAAGCTTACGTGCCTTCTTTTTGTTTTTGAATAGCTTAAACTTATATGACTTTCTCAATCTCTACCCTCTGCCATTGTTATTCCAATTTTTCGACTTAATATCTTCATACCTTGTTTTTTGATTTTCAATGTATTGTTTAATAACACTGACTGGTGCGCCTCCTACAGTGCTCACAAAATAACTGTTTGTCCATAGAGTAGGAAGAGTTGTCTTTAAAAAAGGAAATTCATCTCTTAAAATCTTTGAGCTTCTCCCCTTTGCTAATTTTACAAATTTATGTACTCCAAATTGAGGATCAATATCAACAAGCATGTGCACATGATCTTTATCACACTCAATTTCAATCAAGATTATTTCTTTTTCTGAACATACATCCTTTATAATTCTTTTTAATCTTGATTCAACTTTTCCAGTTAATACCTTCCTTCTATATTTTGGACACCAAACTATGTGGTATTTGCAAGAATAGACTATATTTCTGTTAGCTCTGTATGATATACTCATTAGGATTAGATATCATACTAATTAAAGAATGGTCAAGAAATTCTCGCCGAAGGGCATGGCCTTATATCCCCATGTCTAAAGTCAGGGGCTTTACGGCCATATTTGGTAAACGGTGCCTTCCTTTGTATTAAAACCTACAGTATGTGTTTTTTCACTATAGTCCGACGGAAGTTTATGCACTAGGAGTTCCGTAAGAGCCTCCCAATGAAGTGCCATATTTTTATTTCGATCTTCATTTAGTTTTGCTATAGACTTTTTAATGTCATCCAGTCTTTTATCAAAAAAAACATCTTGTTCCTCTATCTTAGACACAATTTCTTGTATCTTAGGATTGTCTTCTATCAAAGCTAATACTTTTCTCATTTTTTTTACTCCTGAGTTTAATAGGTAAAATAGGTTAACGACCAGTATACTTATACAAAATTAATCTTCATTTTTGGAATCTACTTCGTAGTCATCTTTAGTTAATTTAATCATCTCTCCATAGTTGTATCCCCACTCAATGTCATAGTCAAAAGGTACGGGTAACCACGAGTACTTTTCTTTAACCGTTTGAACTAAAACCTTATCAAAATAAGGTTCCAATCGATGTAGATTCTTTTTAGGCATCGACAACAAGATTGAATCGTGAACTGTTAAAACTAGTCGAGCATCTAAATCTTTGGGGGCGGAGACATACATATCTCCGATACAACGAACAACTAAGTCACTAGCAATATTTTGAATCCGGAAATTGATCGCTTGTCTGTATGCCTGAAACGAGTTTAGTTCATACCGAGGGAATCTTCTTTTCCGCATAGTTAACGATTGGACTTCTTTGTTTTGCCGTAAGAGACGATTCGTATCGTCCATGTATTTTTTAATAGAACGATACCTGGCAAAATAAGTATCAATAACTTCTTGTGCCTCTTCTTCCGTACAACCTAAGTCACGTTTAAGACCGTAGCGAGTGATACCATAAATTAATCCAAAATTTACGGCCTTAGTCATCTTTCTTCTTTTCTGAAGATCTTGTTGCTTCACTGTAGGCTCCACCGCATTGTGTGCTTCTACTAATGCGTGGTAAAACTCTTTGGGTGATTTGTACTCCGTATAATGGTTCAGCCAAACTTCCGAAGCAGTGGTACAGTGAAAATCGTCCCCTTTAAGAATAGCATCAATAAGAGATTGCTCTTTCGCGTAAGCAAGCAAACATCTAATTTCGGCAGCTTTGATGTCCACGTTAACCAAGACATGGTCAGGAAGATCGGGTATAATAAACCTCTTAAGGTTCTTCCCACCACCCATTTGTGCTATATTTTGAAGGTTTAGCGAACTTGACGAGAGCCTTCCGCTCACTGTGCCATTGATGTGAAAGTTCGATCGTAACTTCTTATCGTATTCAGTGTACTTTCTAAAGTTACTAATAGTCGTTTTATAGGCCTTACCCACATCTCTAAACTTAAGAAGAGTTCCAATAAAATGAGCTATGGGGTTATCTTTATATTGGTAGCAAAACTCGATAAACTTATCCTGATCCTTTGCTAACTCCTTAGGAATAGATATCTTTTTTGTCTTTAACTCTCGGTGAACATGAGTCAACAAAGACTTCACATCTGTCTTTGGCCAACCAGTGGCCGTAGTTAATTCGGGATCTTTTTCAATACCCAACTTAGAATGGAGAACAATCCCTATCTGTTGAGGCGAATTAGGTTTAAAATCATCCATATTAGAAATAGCAATTAATTCCTCATTAAGACGTTCGTAATCTATTCTCAACTCAGCTTCAATTCTGTCTAAGTAACCCTGGTTAGTAGTCGCCCCTTGGTACTCCATGTCCGCCAAAGCTTTAGTAGCAGGTACATGCTGATAACCAATAATCGTCAACATTCGAGAATCTTCTTTTAAGATGATCTCTTTTTGCCTCTCTGCAATTCTTCGAGTAATATCACCATCCATTGCACAGTAAATCTCTAAGTCCCTTGGGTCGTAGTCTTCAAAGTTTTCTTTTGTACTCTCTTCGTACTTAGTAAGATCTAAAGACCCCGGCTTAACTGGTTTTTTACCAAAAGTCTTCTTCGGCTTAACCGCGGCCACTTTTGCTTTGGCCGCAGATACTTGCTTGCGCTCTTCTTTCTTATAATCGCTAACCTTCAGAGCAATTATATCTTTGTACTTTTCTTTCCAACAGGTCAATGCCCACTCGTAGTTCTTTTTTTCCTCTTTGTACTTTTTTAAATCTTGCTTATACTTATGTACAAGATTCTCATGCTGTTTAATTTCTTCTTGGTATGTATTGCTATTTAGAAGAAATGTTTCATTGACCTCTTGATCTTCATTGAAGAAAGGCAAGTTGTCCTTAGAACTAACTTTCTTTAGTGCCAGCTTCTTATAATTTTCAAACACCGGAAAATAGTATCCGGCCAAGAATTCTAGGTTATAAAATCCTTTCATGTTTTCATTAAGAATATGCTCAGTGAGCATCGTATCCCAACAAAGATTCCTAACATAAAACCCTTCAAGAAAGGTTAAGAATTTGTAATCAAACTTAGCGTTGTGGAAAACCTTTCGACTATTAGACTCTAAGACCTCTTTGATATAAGGCCCTACTTCTTTAGGGTCGTAAGGCGAATGTTTACTCTTGTACCAAATGGCACAGGACTCCGCTTCGCCCCAGGAAAAAGAGATCATAGTGACCTTGGCATCTTTTCGCCAGGGATCTCTGGTATTAGTTTCAACATCGACCGCTAAGAATTTTCTATTTTCACCACTAGTCTGCGGGATAATCACATTACGGCAGAGATCTCGAACCTCATCAGGAGTCTTAGGGAAATGGTACTTAGAGATATCAATGTTTTCTTTTCGTTGATTAATTCCCTGAAACACATAATCAATAGCAGTCCACACGGCCAATTGGCTTACGGCAAACTTATTATCATTCGATGCCACTTTGTCAGCTTTGATAATAGGGACTGCTACATAAGTCTTATCATAAATAACCACCGGGTTTTTACGAGCGACAACACTGTTGAATTTTTTAAACTGAATAAAAAGTGCCTTTGAGGCCGCTTCCCCCACCGGAATAATTACCTTAGGATTGAGCCTTCTTATTGTATCAAACAAAATATTGTTACATCGGTTGATTATGTAAGAACTCGGTTTATTCTCTTTTTTTAGCTTACACTCAGTAGGAACTCTCTCATCTACAACACAAGAAACTGCATAGGTGTAATTAGGGATAGCATTGAATTCAAAATTCTTATATATCTTAGCAACATGGCCTTTATACCGATCAATAGTTGAATTAATTAAATAAGAAACTGCCCGCGGACCGGGGTCTTCATCCACTACTAATCTCTTTTCAATGACCGAAAAGAAGTGGGGACTCTCCAAGATAACTAGTATATCTGTGGGGCCGGAAGGGTCAGAGAAATACTTACGCTTTAAAGGATCAAGGGGGCAACCATTACAATGAGGGCTATTTAGTATATTCATGAGGGAACTTTAGTGGAGTAGGTCTACTTAGTCAACATTTTTTTGTAGAGGTGCTGAAACTGATTAGCGGTAAATTCGACTGTCCTAGCTAGATCAGTGTTTTCTTGTGCTTTATCAATGTTGGAACTGAGTGTTTCTCGGTCCTTAGCGATGTTAATAATACAAGTAATAATGTCATCTAAGTGGGCATGTTCTTTATAAAGGTAATTATATTCAGGAGCTACTCGTTCTCCCAGTGCTCCTTTATTTCTACACAAAATAGGCAGACCTTGTCGCATTGTTTCTGATGCAATTAAGGAGTAAGATTCTTTGGCCACAGATGGTATCCAAACAAGATGAGGTGTTATTTTTCTTTCCTCATCTAAAATGACATTAGATAGTTTAGATAGGTAAAGATAGTTATCCTTATCCAACATAGTTGTTTGTATAACAAATTTTATTTCTGGATACCATCTTTCTAAAGCTTTGATAGTGTTCTTAATATAAATAGATCCCTTAAGCATCGTGAAATAGCTTCTAACCGCTATGTACACATTGCCATCTTGAGGTATGTCCTTTTTGTCGGCCGTAGGATATGTTTCGGGAATACCTATTTCTATGACTTTCATCTTATCATTTAGTTCAGGGAAAATTTTAAAATAATCTGATCTAATAGATTTTGAGGGAGCAGTAATTAGGTCTATCTTACTTAGAAAGACTTTCATCAGCTCTCTTCTTTTATACACAGTGGACTTAGGGATACTCTCCTTATTGTGTAAACAAGTTGCACATTCTTCTAGATTAGTTGGAAGTTTACAAGTCACATATTTGTCATTCTCTAGAAAGTGTTCTTCGCAGATATAGTAGTAATCGTGAATAGATAAAACTGTAGGAATATTCATAGACTTAGCAATTAGAACAAACTCTAGGGGAGTGTAAATAACGTGTTGGAAATGAACAACATCTATTTCTTTTTCTTTAAGAAGGTCTGAAAAAAGATCTAATTTTTTTAAGTTAGAAGTTGCGTCCCATTCTTCCAAGTGTTCATTTCTAAAATTCTTTATTCGGTGAAGATGTAGTTTGGCCCCATCTTTTACGTCTGGGTAAAGAAGGTAGCAGGTATTTTCCATGCTCAATGTGTGTGCCATGTTATAAGTAAATTGTTCACACCCACCTTCAATAACTTTACTTCTACTATCTGGTCGTTGCGGCCCTAGGTTATGGATTATAAATAAGATGTTCACTTGAGCCTCCTAAATTTTTGTTCGCTATGATAGAGTTCAGTTAAAAATCGATTAACTACCTTAGAATAATGGTACTTATCTTTAAAATGCGCATACGCATTGTATCCAACTTTTAGTATATCTTCGTTGTACTTAGATAGAAGGGCCAGAACAGTAGGGACCATGTTTACATATTTTGACATAAACAAATGCTTGACGTTAATAAACTCTTCCGGCCATAGTATGGCCTCGGATATTACGACTCCTTTGTTTATAAAGTAATCGTACATTATTCTAGGTTTCTCAAAGTACTCCATATCGCTAAAGTGCATATTTAAACAAAGTTTAGATTTTTGAACCATAAAAGCTTTGTAGTTAGGGTCTAATGACTGAGGCATAGGTGCAGGTGCCATCTTAACTCCTTCTTTCTGCAAGGCCTTAATCAAGTCCTGCCTTCTATCACTTCCACACCCAATGAAAAACAAATCATATTCTTTATCTTCAATCTTGGGATTAGTCCCTAGATCTAAAACAGGGTGGTATGGAAGATTTAAGTTAAGTAACCTAAAACCTAAGTTTTCAATATCTTTGTTCTTACATTCTGACTCAGAAACTATGTAATCAAAATATGACCCATAGGCAGCGGTTTCATTTAATCTCATAGATGCCCATGTAGAATTCTGCTCTCTGATAGGAGTTTGTTCTAAATTGTAACTCATAAGGCAAGTGTTCCTATGAGGGTCTAAATAAAAACATTTTTCTGCTTCTAGATAATCATGGGTGTTAATACTTAGAATATGGGAGTATTCCCCTGAAGCAGCTACTTTATTTAAGTCATTAAAAGTTAAAAGTGATTTACTTTCGACTTCAATGTCCATGTCTAGGAATGAGTGGTAAACAGCGGTAGCTATATCTCTGATAGGCCGGAATACGCGCTTCGGATGAACAATTAATAAGGACATACCCTCTGAGAATCTTTTAACATTTTTATCTAGCGACATAAGAACTCCAAATGGATGAAAAAGTATCTAACATAAAACTAACTGAGTACTCCTGATTGGTAGAAAAGTAGTTAAAACCCTGAGCTCCCATGTATTTAAGTGAATCTTTTGTTTTTGCATATTGAGATAATTGTTGAGCGATACTTTCTCTGCTACCAAAACCCATTACTGAATTAACAGGTACCAGCCCTCGTCCTTTAGTGCCTGTACAAAAAACAGGTAACTGCGCTGTGATTAATGGGTAAACCATCAGAGGGTTGAAGTATCTAATATTAGATACTACGGACGCCAAGTACTTAGATACATCTGTTTTGTCCTCAAGTATATCGTACTCTAGTTTTTGTATCTTTAATTCTTCTTCCATTCTATCATCGGCGTCAATTAATAAAATCCTTGTTTCTTCTCCAGTGGGTATTCTTGGAGTTGGTGGGTACATATATTGGTGGAAAGGAGTTCTTAGTGTTTCCACTAATACATTAGAGTCAACCGCATTTTTAACTTTTTGCGATAAAGAACAATTATACACTAGCACTATTTTATAAGAGTTCAAAATGGTAACGAAATCTCTATTTAGTTTTGGTTCAGTAACGACCCATAAAATCTTATTAACTCCATCCTCCTCTTTTTGTGCGGTTAAAATATTACCGCTGATGAATAGGTCTACTGGAATGGGAGATGCTCCTTTAGGAGTTGATTCTTCAATGACGGTTTTAAATATTTGTTCATTGTCTGATAGTAGTGGGTAAGCTTTGACCGTAGCTTCCTGATCCGCAGGGGGGTTGGCCATAGCTAATAGGTCTGTGCGGGAGTTTCTTATTTTCTTCAAGCTGTCATTTAAATCTTCTTGAGTTTTATTACCATTGTTTAACTGTCCTCCGGCCCCTCTATAATATTTTAAAACAATATGAGGGATATGTCTGAAATAGGCCTTCTGTGCCATTCTCAGTTGCCATTCAAAATCTTCACCAACGGCTATACTTGTATTAAAGTGGTCCACTGCTTTAATAATTTCTTTGTTAAATATGAAAGATCCTGTTGGGATAAGACCATCACTACGTGCTAGTGTTTTTACTTTAAAATTGGGGAAGGAGAATAAGTGAATAGGTTCCCATAGGTCTTGCCCTAGATTATGGTACATCAAGGTTTTGCCATAAACTAAACAAGACTTGGACTCGGTTTCTTTTTCACACTGCTTAATCCCCTTATATAAGTTGTTTAGAGAACTTCGGTCATAAAGCTTGTCATCACTATCCATAAAAAAAACGTAGTCTCCATTGCAATGCTGTAACCCAAAATTTCGTGCGTTCGATGGGCCGTTGGGACCGTTTTTATTTAGAAGATAAACTAACTTGTACTTCTTTTTTACTAGGAGATCTTTATTGATTTCGTGAATCAAGTTATCTATAGCAAATGGTTTGGTATCGTCAGTAGAGTTATCATCTATAATAACGAATTCAATCCTGGTATCTACATCTTGTTCCAATATAGAATCCAGTGTCTGCCTCAATTCTCTTGATCTATTATAAGTAGGGATAATAACAGATATCATGTCTTTACTATTTTCCACTTGAGACTCCTTTTTCTTTCATACATCTTTCAAAATCTTCCACTCCAAATCCCACAGGGCCGTAGTGTTTACAGGTATGTTCTGTATCCACATAAGCTTTGTACCCCAGTTTTTTGGCATTCTCTAGAAAATATATATCTTCACTTTGGTATAGATCTCTTTCAAACGAGCTCACGAATCTAAAGTAAGGTCGCTTCATTTTTTCAAAAACTTCTCTTTTAACTAAGAGGCACCCAGTTCCTACAGCGTCCACCTCAACTATCCCTTTTGGGTATTTCACCCAGAATCCATTAAACTTCTCTTCTTCTGGGACATTCCTCTTATATAAAATAGGTTCATAAGGTGGTACTTTTTTAGTACATAACATACCCACAATAGGAAGATCATAACTAATTAATATGTCTAAAAAGTTTCTTTCATCGGGAATGATATCCGTATCGATAAATAAGAAGTGGGTTACTTCTTTCTTCTCTAACCCCATGTCGACCAGGACAGTTCTGTTTCTATCAATGGGGAGCATGTTATTCCTAATCATGGAGTAGGAGTATTTCGATTTAAGACCTACCATGAGGTCAAAGAACGAAGTGTTAATGTAGTCGAAGGTGTGGGTGACACAAATTTGGATGTGCAGTTTAGTTTGGGACATTAAGCTTCTCCAGGTTCATCAATAATATCTTGTTGTAATTCTAAATCTTTAACCATTGAGTTCATTTCTTTGCTACCGGCCCCTTGGAACGATTTTCTAACGATATCTGTAACGTCTATCACCGTGATTTCCTCAAGATTATCATTTTCCATAAAGGCTTCATTATTATTTTGAATCATTGTTTTTACTTCAGCAGGCGGCATAACTCTAGCATCTCGATCCGCGACTGTCTTAAGTTTTTGATGGGGGTAGTTTTTAAATTCACTTTTATGTTTAAAAATATCTGCCGCTTCTGTCCAAGAGATAATGAGGTAATATCTTCTGGCCGTATCTTCTTTAATAAATAGTTTTACACCGTGTACCGTTCGGTTGATTAATTGGTTTCTTAAATCCTCAGTTTGTAGAATTCTCATTAAGGTGTAATCGCTAACAATTTCTCTATCGTTGGAGGTGTAGCTAATCTTAAATCGTTCACTTCGTAAGAAAGTGTTCCATAGTAGTGGGGTCATTCCTACGTTAGTTATAGTTCGTAATGAATCATAATTATCCATCTCGTACATCTTAATAAATTCAATCCCTTTTGTGATATCATCGTAGGCCGCACTATAAATTGTGGCCAGAGGTACTAGTTGGCTGATTGTCCTTTGAGGAATGGACATAAACTCTTTTTTATTTTTATTTAGATGTTTGTTTAATTCCTTCTCATATTCTTTTATTTTAGGGACATGGCGGAATAGTCCTGCTGTGTGTGAGTATTTAAGCTTTTCTAATTCTTCAACGGAGAATCTTTCTAAAATTAACGTATTGGGGTCAGCGTGCCCTGTTATTTTTTTAGTTGACGCAGTTAAGAATCTATTTACATCCATGGCCTCTGTAAACGGTCTTACTGACATAGATAAAATAGGCATGTCCATAGTAAAAGATCTGGCCACACCACTGGGGCTACCTTTAACAATATGGGTTTTACACTCAGCCGTTCTAAAAGTTTCTAGTACATTTCTGACAACTAAACTTTTAGCGTCGCCCCCACCCGAGTCTTCAAACTCATCTAAACATGCCAAGAGATTTCTTTTATGAGAAGATTGTCGGACTCCTGCTTCAGTGTAATGGGAAATATTTACAACGGGCTCTACGATTTGAGATTCTTTATTAACCTTTCCTCCGAGTAATCCTTCTCCAATCCTAGATTTACCCGAAGAAGTTTCCCCATTTATGTTTAAGAAAATCCTTCGGGTAAAGCAGGCGTAGATAGGGATGTACATATAAAACAGGGCCAAAAGATAAGCGTCAACTCCTCTTTGAAACTGAAAACATTCTTGCATTATCTGCAAGTTCCTCTCAAATATTTCTCTTAAGTCAAAGAGATCCGTGCTATTCATATTTTTCTCAGAGACAGCGAATTCGGACCAACTAAGGAAGCCTCCGTCTTCTGCGCCTGATTTAGAAGTTACTTCAAAATAGTGGCCGTCCACAATGGGCTTCTCTTCTCTCCTAAATGTTATTTTACCTTGGTCATTATACTCACCAACAAATAAAAATTCTCCGTTGTGAATATACCATTTCTTAGGGTCATGGGGTTTTAACTTAGGGCTCATATAGAAGTTACCACCTCTATATTTTTCTTCATCTCTTATTTGAGGTAGACCTTTCATACAGTCTGTAATGATAGAGCTGAAATTTTTACGAAGCATTGCCTCTATGTCATACCTATATCTTTCTTGTGGGGGTTCAGTATCAGGTAAATACTTAATAAAAAAAGGTATTCCTATTTTGTCTTCTACCCATGAGTAAAAAGATCCGGTGTGCTCTGATATCAAAGTTTGAGATTCGGCAAGGCGGGCACAACTAATTCTGCCCTCATACCTATGAGTGTTATTCCATATGGCCAACTCAGAATGAGTAGAACTATCATTCTTTATAATTCCCATTGGCTCAAATTCTTTTTCAAATATAGTCTTCCAACGCTCATAAAAAACATGCTGATCCATGGCCACAGATCGCATATTATCTCGGATAATATTAGGGTCTATGTCTAATAAAGCAGCGAGAGGATTTATTAAAGAACGAGATACTATAGAATTCTTAATTTCATTTAGTTTTTGGATGATAAGTTTTACTTTATAAGATGTGCCACTGTGCCCGTTATTTTCACTATCAACAAACTCTTTAATTTTCTTTAATATAAATCGATCTTGGGTGTAATAATTTTCATTTGAAGTAATATAATTATATGCTTTAACTAGCTCTTCTTCATTCTCAATCTGAGTGAAGATTTCATCTGGGTCCTTCCCCAGGTAAGGCCAATCCCATTTAAATATCGAGAAATTTAAACATGAATCACTATTCCCAATTACACTATATGCTAACTCATCCCCCTTAGATAAAGGGTCATCAAATAAAAGATTAATATGAGTAACGCCTAAATTATTTTTTATAGTAGATAAGTCATAACCCGAAGATGCTCCCCCTAAAGCTAAAAAGAATTCTCGATTAGAGTCCGTCTTCATTTGAGCCAAGATACACGATATAAAATCGAATTCACCTTCTACTAGAGTAACTTTATTAGTTGCGCCTAATTCCTTTTTAAAATAAGGAAGCCCATAGTAAACGGGGTCATCGCTAAACTCTTCTAGTGCTGTGTCTCTTAGAACAATAATGGTTTTGTTCTTTCGAGAAGTGTCTTCTTCTGTAATAGATCTGACTTTAAAATGAGAGATTCTATTAATAGATAGGTGGTACGGGAAAACGAGTTGGCCAATAAATTTAAGATCTCTTATCGGGCGCATAAATCTAATAAGAGATTCTATCTCTTCAAAAGATGCTTCACAGAACGATTTAATAATATGTTCTGGGGGGATTACCCCTATGCCTCCGATGGTTATAAACTCATCAGCTTTCCTTATGTTTTTAAGGTAGTACACTGCTTTTTTGGCAGGTTTAAACACACTTTCTTCCATAGAATCAGGGCAATCCAGTATCTTATCTATTTGTTCTTCGTCTTTTGGTTCTATGGTTTCGTAGGGGTTTGCTTCCCCCGGGAACTCAGGGAGGGTAGTAGAAGATATGTTATTACTCAAAACATTGCCCATAACGTCATCTACATTTATTTCTTTATCTGAGGGGGTATTAGGGGGATCTTTTGGTGTATTGCTAAGTATCTTAAGTAGGTTACTAGAATATGGTATGCCCTTTTCTTTAGGGGCCTCTTCCGGAGTAGTTTCTGTTTCTTCTTCTTTTTCTAATAGCTCTGGATGCGTAGAATAAAAATTATATGCGGCCAACAGATAATTATGAGTGAGATCATTAAATAATGAGTGCGTTTTAAACGCGGCTTCTTGTCTTTCTAAATCCTTAAAATCTTTTTTACTAAGGATCTTAACCCCGTATCTAGTTGATATCTCTGATATTGCTTCGTAAATATCTACATTTTTTATGGAAGCATACAACTTTATAGGGCTACTTTCTGCATGGTTACACCCTCCACCAAAACATTTGGCCAATCGTTTATCGGGTGTAATTCTTAAAGATGGGTTTGAATCCCCTGCATGATAAATGCATTGTGCTAGTATACTGTTACCAGATATCTCTGATCTATTATTAGGGTGATATGTCCGATATAAATTTAACCAATCTTCTTTGGGGATAAGACCCCATATAGTATCTTCCTTGGCCTTAGTTAGCCCAATTTCTGCTTTCTTTTTTTTCTGTTGCCTTGCCAAAATTCCCCCACGAAAAATTAACGTAAAGTTTAGCCACTCTACTTAAACTAAATATTAGTCAAGATACAAATTCAGGGCATGATTTATTCAAGTAACACCATTTACATGCATTTGAAGTTTTAGGTAGAAAATAATTCTTACTCAAATTTTCAACAGGGTCTAGTAGTTTTTTTAAGTCTTTAAACAAATCAAGTGTCATCTTTTCACGAGCGTACTTTGTTGATGTGTGTAAAACTTGAGTTAGTTCACCTGTCTTAAGCTCCGCGATATACCCTTTAATTAATCGGTTCCCTGGTAAAACATTAGAGATTACAAAAGCATAGAAGTCCATCTGAGCTTTAAATGCTTCCGGGTTTTTTGCCGTTGATTTGTAATCAATAAGTAATATAGTATCATCGTCGACTGCAATAAGATCTATTACGGCCATAAATATAGCTTCATTGTAATCTTTAGTTCTTTTTAAATTATTATCTAGATATATTTTTAATTCTGAGTTTGCCTTTCTTTTATTACCAACCAGTTTAATATTACTTTCTATTAAATTAATTACCGAATTATACAATGATTCCACTTCACTTAATTGGCCCAAAAGTTTTTCCTTTACAAACGAAGGAATTTCTTGTTCCTCTACAAACCAAAAATACTCTCCTATTTCTAATTCCTTTTTAAAGACTTTATCTAAGAAATCATGTGCCACGTTTCCATGAAGGGTGTGTACATTTAAACCTCGAGGCCTACTCTTCGTAATATAAGAATTAAAGAATAAATAAGGGCATTGTTTAAGAGTTGACAATTTAGAATAAGACCATGGCCTTAGTTTTTTAATAATATGAGATGTATCCATATTAAGTCCAAAAGTGTGTTAGCGAAAAAAAAGGGGGTGCATAACACCCCCTCCTTGAGTCTTCAAAAAAGGTATTTAATCATCACTATCAAGGACATCAGTATACTCTTCTTGAGTTTCTGCTACATGAGCTTCATCTACATCTACTGCCATAGGACCATCGGCCCTTTTCATGAAGTTTACAAAACCTTCTTGACCATACAAAGTATAATCGAGTGCCCATTTCTTAAGTAGGCCAAGGTACATAAACTCCTCCGTAGTTATCTTTTTGCCAGAGTTTGAAATCCTAGTCACGGCAGAAGTATTTTTTGCGTTGGGCGCACCACTCATAGTTAACCAAGTTGAGCTAGGAGTTATCTCAGCATGATTAATTAAAATTTGAGATAGAAGTGCCTTTGGTAAATCTAGAGGTAAGGACAGATTTTTTTGCATTTTACCCCCATCAATAATGTTGGGTATTACACGCAACTTCTTTGTCAAACAGTACCCTCTAATAATCACTTCATATATCTGATTAAGATCTTCAGTAGCACATAGTAAAGAGTACTGAGTTGTACATGGTGGTTTTGAAGATTCACCTTGAATTACCACTCCCTCTTTAGTGCAACCCCATTCTTTATAAGGACAAGGGCCGCAATCTTTTACTACTAAACTTGAGTCATCATTCTTCCAAACACCTTTAAGGGCATTAGCTGATTTACAAACAAATTCTGGTCGTGCCTCGTTATATTCTTTCCAATAAACTCTACATTTATGTAGAACTAATGGGATAATATTAACGGAGTTACAAGGAGCTCCTGAATCTCCTACTTTTATCATGCCCCTTCTGAGAGAAGGGTCATTATGATTAGCTACTCTTTTCTCCAGAATTATTTTACTTGGCGTATAGGAGCCCTCACCATCCATTGCATAGTAAGCAGCGTCCATAAATTGCATCAATTGAGAAACGTGCTCTACATTAGGTACCTTTTCAATGTATTTTTTAACGGCAGGAAACTTAGAAATAAAGTAGCTATCTTTAATCTGATCTTCAGACTCAAACGGAGTACCTAACTCATTCATTAACTCCATTGCATCCGCTTCTGATACTGTAGTGACCACTTCATTTTTCTTAGTTTTTTCAGACATAAATTCTCCTTGTTCGCTAAGTTCGCTTTGCTTCGCTTCGCTTAGTGTTTTTCATTATTAGTGAAGTTACTTAACTTACTTTTGTAAGTCAATAAAATAATTTTCACTTAAGTCCTTGAAATTTTTCTTCTGCCACTTTTTCTAAAAATCTAGGGGCATCTTTACCTCTACAATATTCCCAATGGCTGCACATTCTAGGGGAGCATTTCCAGTGTTTCCAGTGACACATAGTAAAATTACCTGATCCAATTCCGATGGCAGCTTGAGATATTTGGTAAAGGGCGCTTTTTATTTCCTCTGCCTCAATAGAATATTTTAATATTCTATAAGAAGGAGGAACATTGTCTTTTCGTGGCTCTCCGTTTTTCTTAAACTTTATCTTTGCCTCCAAGATGTTGTCAATCCTGGCGGATCTAATATTAGTAGCGTAAGAATAAAAGGGCATTTGGATATCACTGGCCACATAATTGTGATCTTTTGCGGCCCCTGTTTTGTAATCACCGAGTACTAAGTTTTTCGATTCTTCGCCAGAAAAAGGTGTAAGTAGCTTAAACTTATCGCCTTCGAATGTCTTAGTATTTTTCTTAGATAAATCGTCTATATAGTCAACGTACCCAATACATGAAATTTCTCCTAAGTCAATCCAACCTACTGAGCCCCGATGGGTAATATCCATTTTTTTAACTGGGATGGGTCGGTGGACTTTCGCTTCTACTGCTATGGGCTGGCCACGTCTGGTTAGCTCATGTTTGCAGTACATGACAATACTATGGAGCATATTTTCTCCTAGATTTTTTGCGTCATCTAAGAACTCCTTAGTTTTATCTTCTTCGTCCACTTCTTCCAAGTTAGCACTGAACGCTTTACGAAACCCTTCTTCCAAGTCTTTATCTGATATCCCATGATCTTTTTGAAGATAGAGGTTCTCTAATAAAGAATGAGTTACGTTTCCTAAAAACAATCCTGGGTTTTTCTTTTCTCTCCTTTTTTCAATGTACTTAAAATAATACGACATTGGACATATCGTGTACGCATTTACTTGTGAGACAGACAGATACTCTTTAGGTATCTTTAGCTCTGTAGTGTTCTTAACTTTAACATCGCTTGTAGAAGTGTTACTCCTATTTTCTAACTTTGCCATCGACATTCCCCTTTAGTGAAATAACGGATTTCATTTTATTTTTTTTACCTAGTTCTTGGGCCAATAATGCCCAGTTAATTTCTTCTTTTTTGTCTATTCTAGAAATGATTTGCTGATCGATAGAATTCCTCATTAATAAATGATATTCCGTAGTTTTTTGTGTTTGTCCCTTACGATACATTCGATCTCTCGACTGTAAGTAATGTTCCAGATCATAGGTGGATGAGTAGTAAATAGTATACTTAGCTGCCGTTAAAGTTATCCCTGAACTTTGTTGAATCTGCGCAAAGAATATAGACGGCACTTTTGTCTCTTGAAATTCTCTCACATCTTCCTGACCTTTATACTGAATTACATTAAATCCTTTTAGTGCTTCTAAAAGAATCTTCTTCTCCTCCAGGTACTTATACCACAGAATTACCTTCTTACCCTCGCCGTTACACAGCGTATTTAGTAACTCCAATAAATAATCTAACTTAGGATTATTTTTAACATGAACAATTGTTATAGGGCGTTCAATGTTTTTATTAATACACTGTTTAGAAAAAGGAGTTATCTGCTTGTCTATGCAATATGGCATTTGAGGGCAATCATCACAAACTTTATCATCTATAGGAGACTCAACTAGCGTTCCCCCACATAACTGATGAAGCTTTGTCATTTTTAAAATTGTTATAGGATTATAAGCTACGCTAGCATGGATACCTTGATCCACTTCCTTGTACAATTTTAATTGTTCAATCGACATGTCAATTTCTTTATAGACAACTTGCCTTTCAGGGAGATCCAAGCAATCTTCCTTAGTTTTCCTAGAGGAAAACTTATCTACTTCTTTTCTAAGTATGTGGAGATTCTTAAATCCCACGACGATATTTTTATCGTACTGAGAAGTAACCACGAATTTATTCTTGTAGGCAAAGTAGTTAGGGTATCTCCAAGGCATTACTGCCCTCATTTGAACATACAGATGTAAAGGATTTCCTAGGCTAGGTGTTCCTGTCATAAGAATCCTTCTAGGAGATTTGGCCACTAACTTTGCCACTACATTAGATATGTTGGACTTAATAGATCTTAGTTTATGGGACTCATCCATAAACACCATAGTATATGGAAGGTTTGCTACCTTTTGGTAATAGTTTAATTCTTCCTTATCACTAGTAGCGTTTCTACTAACAGTCTCATACCCAATGATAAAAACCTGCGGCCGCTCGTTTTTACAAGATGCCAATGCTTTATCTATGGCCCTCATCTTTTTTTTGGCCGTCCACTTACCTACGATGGGGTGGACATCGAATTCACCGTCAAAAGAGTGGGTCTTAAACTCATCTGCGGTATTCTCTACTAATCTTGTAGGACATAGGTAAAGAGTATTCTTCTTCAAGAATCTCACAGCATCTATGGCCACCTTAGTTTTTCCTGCACCGCATTCCCAGAACAATGCCCATCTTAAGCTTAAGATGATTTGGAGGAGACCTTCTAATTGATGCTCCATTGGATCAGTTTTAAAATTGAAATTAGGGACTTTCTTACGATTTATAATCGCATCTACTTTTTTTAAAGTAAGTACCCTCTTATCTACAGAGATATCCGTTTCTAAATAATCTCCGAATATCATCTTCAAATCATTATAAACTTCTAATCCAAAAGGATGGTATGAAGGGAAATACCAAGTGTCTACTTTCCTATGGTAGGATGCCCCCGGAATCCTTTTTACTTTTTCAGAGATGTCTTCTTTTGCTTGAATCGCAAACAAAGATACTCCATTTATTGTTAATTCTCTCATTTTCATGTTTACAAATCCTTTAGGTTGAATTACTTTACTTGGGACTTTAGCGTAAGGATATTGGTTTGGTAAGACGCAGTGGGTCTATAATTACTTTATCCTATTGTTTATTATTTAAGTTTTTGCGATATAATATATCTGTGAAACAACTTACTAATTAGGATCTCATATGCAATTTGAACCCGGAGACATTTTTTTGCTATCCAAAGTAGCATCCATCAGTCCTAAATCGTTATTGGTCAATAAAGGTCTTGATTTTGTTCAAGATAAATTGCCCCCCGATTGGGCCGCTAGAGTAGAGTCTGCTAGAACATTACCCGCCGAATTGACCTTAAAAGCAAAGTCGCTTCTTCCTGCTATAAATAAAGAACAATTAGAAGAAGGAGTAGCCCCTCAAGATTTAATAACCGCTATGCCGGAAGGACAAATCTTAGAAGAGCTACCCCCGATAGCAAAAAAGGCAGAAGAGCAGACTAGTGATGAAGTCCTGACTTCCATTTTAAAAAAAGAAGTTGAAGACACTCCTCCTGAACCTCAGAAGGATACCTATCGCTCTAAAACTCTTAATTCCAGTGATAACTTTTACTACGATGATTGGGACATCCCCGTAGGTGCAAGTTTCACACTAATGCCTCCTTATGTTCAGATCTAAAAAATAAACCTAAAAAGAAGAGACAACGTTGTCGCCACTACTCCTGTCACTGCCATGATTTTTAGAGTGGAGACCACCGCTGGTCCTACGATACTAATACCTACTACTCCTAACAATCCTGCTACAATTACACCTGGTTCTTTAGAGATCCAGGACATGATCTTTGCTATCCAAGATTTAGCTCTATTAAAACCACCTTCAACTTTCTCAACACAATCCGCTACTTTAGGAATAAATTCTTGGGCCTCATTGAAAATGTTGTTGATGATGATCTTGATATTCTCTGTAATCTCGGATAAGGAGTTCCCTAAGTCTATACCCCCGATACTATCTATCACTTGCTCTGCTTCCCGCGCAAAGTGATCATTCTTAGATAGTATTGGCTCCAATTGGCCGACCAGTCTGGCCGTTTCTTCAGGCGAAACCTCCTCAAGTGAAGAAAGGTCTACCCCATAAAAACGTGCTGATTGAATCGTCCAGGTGTTTGCCACTAAGCTCATAACTACTCCGTAAAAAAAAGGTTATTGTATGTACAACGGAAAAGGCATAGCTAAACACGTTGCAACATACTTATACTAAAAAAATTTCTATTTTTTGAATTTATGCTATAGTTAAATAGACTTAAACATTCAGGAGACTAAGATGCCACAACTTCAACCTGTAGCTGCCAGAAACGTAGATCGATCTACATGGCTTAAAGAAAAAGTTACAACTGAGTTACAGAAAATTTTCCCTATAGAATCGGATAATTATTCTATTAGATTAGATAAGATATATTCGGATAATAATAAATTTACGTTAACTCAGCAAAAAGATGCCATCTTATCCGGTAGAACCCTTAATAATAAATATTATGGGAACCTAACAATAATTGATAAAAAAACTAAGAAGATAGTTGAGAAGATCAAAGAGTATAAATTAGCGGATATCCCCTACCTTACTAATAGATCTACTATGGTTATTGAAGGTAACGATTATGGGCTAGTAAACCAACTTAGATTAAAGTCGGGGGTTTATACCAGAAAGAGAGAGAACGATGTAGTTGAAGCCTTTTTTAATTTAGCTAAAGGCAAGAACTTTAGAATGATAATGGACCCAGAAAAAGGTTTATTTTACTGGGAAATGGATAACGCTAAGATGCCTCTGTACCCAATTTTAAAGGCATTTGGGGTAGACGATACTGTTATTCAAAATAGTTGGGGGGCAGATCTACTTCGTAGGAATAAAGAAAAAAGCGGGAACATCGAAGTAGTTATAAATAAATTATACAGCAAACTATTCAGTTCTAGAAGTTCTGATATGGGACTTAATATTTCTGAGAAATCAAATAAGATTATTGAGTACTTCAATAATACAGAAATGGATGATGAGGTTAATTCATCTACTATCGGAGTAAAGGCCAATAGAGTAACTGTGTCTACTATATTAGGAGCATCTAAAAAAATTATTAATATCCTTAAAAATAACGAAAGCACGGATGATAGAGATAACTTAAAGCACCAAACTATTCACAGTATAGATGACTCCATTAGTGAGAATATAGCTAAGACTGCTCCCCAGTTAATTAGGACATTAAAGTTTAAGTTAGACTATCTAAAGAAAGATAAAAAGCCCTCAGATGTTCTACCTAAGAATATGTTTGGGCCTACAGTTAAGAAGTTTTTAACTTCTACTTCCATTGCGTCGGCTCTCCCACAAGTTAATCCCGTTGATGTTGCGGCCACAGCATATGAAGTTACTCATATGGGGCCGGGCGGAATTAAAGACACACGGATGATTCGTCCTGAAACTAGACAGGTTAACTCATCTCACATGGGGATTATTGACCCTGTCGCCACAAAAGAAAACGAGAAAGTAGGGGTTACACTTTTTACTACTCCCCACGCGATGAAAGATAAAAAAGGTAAGATTTTCACTTCTATCCGTAATGTAAAAACAGGTAAAAAAGACTCTATATCTACAAGTGAATTAGAAAACAAAGTCATAGCTTTCCCCGGCCAAGAGTTGAAAGGTGAGATTGATGTTGCTTACAAGGGTAAAATTCAAAAAATGCCTGCGTCCAAAGTTGAGTATCAGTTTGACGATGCAGGAGATCTATTCTCCCCACAATCTGGTTTAATCCCCTTTGTTAACTCAATATCAGGTCTTCGTGCCCTCATGGCAACGAAACATTTATCTCATGCTCTTCCCCTTAAACATCGAGAACAACCATTAGTACAAACAGCTTACCCTTCTGCTTTTGGTACCGGGGAAAAGCTAATGGCGTCGTACTTCTTACCTAAAGCAAAAATCGATGGGACTATAAAAAAAATCACCAAAGATGAAATTTTCATTGAAGGTAAAAACGGTGAGACCCAAGTAGATAGGTATGAAACTTTTTTCCCATCAAACCAAAAAACCTATGGGCACACAACTCCTAATGTAAAGAAAGGAGATACTGTTAAGAAAAATCAAATGCTAGGTGAGTCTATTTATACTAAAGATGGTTCACTAGCATTAGGTACCAACCTTAGAGTTAGCTACCTGGACTACAAAGGTTTAAATGTTAATGATGGGGTTGTTATATCAGAAAATGCGGCCAAAAAATTAACTTCTCTTCATATGAGTAAGGCCTTGTATGAGCCTGATGAAAGTCACATTGTCTCTAAGCAGAAGTTCTTAACTACTTATCCTAATAAATTTAACATCGACCAATTAAAAGATGTGGATAACAATGGCGTTGTTAAAAAGGGTTCTACTTTAAATGAAGGCGATCCTATTATATTGGCAGTAGAGAAAACAGAATTAACGGCACAAGAATCGTTACTGGGGAAACTCCATAAGAAACTTTACAATCCTTATCGAGATGATTCTGTTACTTGGGACCATCCCTTTGAGGGTAAAGTTACCGATGTGTATGTCTCTTCTAGAAGAGTTATGGTCCTTGTTCAGTCGGAACAGCCCGCACAAATAGGGGATAAAATATCTCAAAGAAGTGCGAGTAAAGGTGTAATCACGGCCATCATTAAAGATGAAGAAATGCTAAAAGATGAGCAGGGTCGAACTATAGATGTTATCGCATCCCCTACAGGGATCGTTAGTAGACAGAATCCGGCCCAAATCTTGGAAGCATCCGTGGCCAAAGTTGCGGAGCAAACAGGTAAACCTATCATTGTAGATGGTTTTAAAATTAAAGATAACCATAAATTTGCAAAAGACCTTCTTAAAAAACATGGGCTCAAGGATAAAGAAACGGTGTTTGACCCTGTTAAAAACAGGTACATAAAAAATGTAATGGTAGGTCCTCA
>Ga0180433_10001998_pt1 | contig 32964 bp, 26 predicted proteins | sample SS_ome_8_FD_132980 | JGI IMG/M metagenome (GOLD analysis project Ga0180433, IMG submission 132980) | Hypersaline lake sediment archaeal communities from the Salton Sea, California, USA - SS_1_D_1 metaG | ecosystem: Environmental > Aquatic > Non-marine Saline and Alkaline > Hypersaline >...
TTACGGTTATAGCTGCTGTTATAAGTGCGATATTAATTGGGATAGGTAAACCTCTGATCATAGATGTTATATCGAAAGTTTTTGCTAAGATTGCAGCTATGGTATAGGGGTTTAATAAAAGAAACTCATTACGGAGCAGGTATGGGAATAGGAAATAGTTATTAATTATATATCTGGAATGAATAAAAATAAAAAAAATTTAAGGAGTTTAGCAGGTAAAGCCGGTGCGCAGGCTTCAGTCGAGTTTGTCCTTATTGTCCCTTTTATTATATTGATAATTTTAGCTATTTCTCATTTAGGAATGTTAGTATACCAGAAAAATGTGCTTGAACAGGCTGCCCGGGAGGGAGCAAGAGTAGTAGCTACTACTAATTCAAATGAAAAAGCGATTGTTTGCATAAGGGATTTTTGTTCCGGTCTTAGCCAGGACGGGCTTGATGTAAAAATTATTCCTGAAAAAAGCTCTTTAAGAAAAGCTGGCGATATGGTTGAGGTAGTCATTTCATATAAAGCCGGTGGCTTCCCATCGGTTTTAAAATTCTTTAAGGCGGAAGGTGGTTTAATAATGACAAAAAGTAATATGAGGATGGAATGTTATTAAGGAAATCGGTGTCGGGCAATTATGGTAATATCTCTTTTTTAACTATGGCTATAACAGTTTTTTTCTCAATTTTGTTCGTAGTTATTTTCGATATCTGCCAGATTTTTATAGCGAGAGAAGAAACAAAAAACGCTTCGGATGCAGCTTCGCTGGCTGCAGCCCAGAATCTATTGTTTTTTGATAGTAACAGATGCTGCGAGATAGCAGATGAGGTCGCGGAATTAAATGGTTGCGATATGACAGGTTGCAGTTCCGGTTATGACGAAGCCGTAGTTGAAGCAGAAAAAAGTGTCAGCTTTATCATGCTGGATAAATTATTTAAAGTAAGCGGCAAAGTTACATCGATATCCAGGGCAAGAGTTTTATACCCCTGGGATGAACACTTTAATTTTTGTGATTCTTACGAGTTTAGCTATTGAAATTTTTATGGATTTCTTAATTTTAACAATTTAAACAGGAGGAGAAGATATGAATTACGTAAACAATATATTTTTACTGGGTAATTTAACCCGTGACCCGGAAATTAAATACACAAATGAAGGCGTAGCGATTACGGAGATGGGTATCGCAGTGAATAAAAGGTGGACTGACAGGAATGGAAAAGAATCAGAATATGTGGATTTCTTTAACATCACCGCATGGAGCAATCTTGCAGAAAATTGTGCGGCTACTTTGAAGAAAGGAGATAGGGTGCTTATAAGCGGCCATATGAACTTGAGGAGCTGGGAAAACAAGGAAGGTAAAAAATATAATATTACCGGTATTATCGCTGACATAGTAGCAGCGAGCATGGAGTTTAACCAGCTTTCATTTATCGAAAGAAATGAGACAGCGATAAATGAGGGGGGTAAGGAGACAGGAAAGAAGGAGAAGACAGGGGACCCGAGATAACGTGACCGGTCTGCCCGGGTTTAAACGATGGACAAATGAAAATTGTTTTATAAGATTAGATTAGCTTATCCTATATGTTTGCATTTATGGAATAATATAATTAATATTAGTTTCTAAGATAGGCGATTTAACTTTCAATTATAAGAGGTTATAGAAAGGCCTGTTATATAAATAAGAGTGGAAAGGCACAGCGGGGTGAATTTAAGGAAGACAGACTATGAAAGCTATGATTATAGAGAGTTCTGGGAAAATAATAAAAGGTTATATGAAGATCATTCTGAAAGAATTGCTCTAAGAAAACTTATAGCAGGGTTAGCCGGAGAAGATAAAATAATTTTCGATATAGGGTGCGGGTATGGAAGACTATTTAATGAGTACAAGGATTTCGGAACGATAGTTCTGGTTGATTACTCCTTAAATAACTTAAAAAATGCCAGGAGCAGGATAATAAAGTTTTTAAAAAACAGTCCGGAGAAGTTATCGTCTATTTATTTTATTGCATCCGACGCGGCTAACCTCCCCATAAAGTCCGGTTGTGCAGATGTCGTATTAACGGTAAGAATGATACACCATCTTGAAAATCCAGAAAAATATTTTAGCGAGGTTGCAAGAATATTGAGGAATAACGGTATATATATTCTGGAATTTGCCAATAAAAGAAATTTTAAAAACGTAATAAAATTTCTAACGGGAAGGATCAAGACTTCTCCCTTCGGCATGGAACCCCTAAAGATCGGGGAAACTATATTGAATTTCCACCCCGGTTATATATTTGAGCTTTTAAAAGAAAGAAATTTTTACAGAAGAAAGTTAATAAGCGTCTCTAATTTAAGAGTCAGTTTGCTGAAAAGATTTCCCGGCACGAAAACTCTTATATTCCTTGAGAGGATTTATCAGAGCTTATTTTCTTTTATACCCCTCGGGCCCAGTATTTTTATAAAATATGTTCTCGGAAATCCTGATTACATAAAAACCTCTGCTGAAAGAAAAGGGAATCTGGAAGATATCCTGGTCTGTGCTTCATGCGGAGTGGATTCTCTTGTGTTAGAAGGTGACAAAATTAAGTGTAGAAGTTGCGGGAGAATTTATAGGATAGAGGATGGGATATATAATCTGAGGATTGACGGTTAAAGGAAAAACCCTATTTTTTCTTTATTAAATCTTAATGTTGTAAAAGAAGTAACGTCCTGTTACAATTACGATACAAATCTTCCTGTAATTATTTCAAGAAAAAAACAAAGGATGTGCTTTTTTATGGCTGAGAAGATATATGCAGAAAGAACTGTTTGGAGGTTATCGCAATATCTGAAATATATTGTCCATTTAAAAGAATATAGTAAAAGGACAGTGACCTCGAAGGAGATAAGCAGGGGAACGGGTGTTAACAGCGCAGAAGTCAGGAGAGACCTTGTATTTTTCAAAATAAAAGGTAAGAGGGGGGTTGGATTTAACATCGATGAGCTGATAGAATCCTTTAACAAAATCCTTGGGTATAATAGAATTGTCCGCATTGCTCTAATTGGTGCGGGTAATCTCGGCAGGGCGATTTTAAAGTATAAGATGCTGGAAAGGTTCGGGTTCAGGATAGAAAATATTTTTGATAATAATCCGGAGCTTATAGGCAAAGAAATATCGGGACATAAGGTACTGGATATAAATAAGATAGAAGATGTTTTAAGGAAGAAAAACATAAGAATATCAATTCTTGCAGTTCCGCCTGATTCTGCCCAGAAAGTTACCGATATACTTGCAAAAGCAGGTGTTAAGGTAATAATAAATTATACTTCGGTTCCGGTTAAAGCTCCCTGCAATGTAAGAATTGAAACGACAGATCCCATTGAAAAATTATTGCACACCCTGTATTATTTGTCTCGTACCGGATATGCATAGTATAAGATATTTTCATGGAGTTATAAAATATGAGCAAACCCAGAGGTTGTTTCATCACGATAGTGGTTATTCTTACCATAACAGCTGCAGTGTTTCTTTTTGTCTTTTTTGTAAGTTCGGGTTCGGGAGATAATGATATCCTGCTTCTTGGAATAGATGAGAGAGAAGAAAACAACGAATTTGAAGGCCTTACGGATACTATTATTATATACCATATGGGAAGCCGGGGCAGCGAGAGTTATCTTATTTCTATTCCGCGTGACGTAAGAGTTAATCTGGAGGGGCATGGTTGGAATAAAATTAACGCGGCTTACAAATATGGCGGGAAAGAAATGATAGAAGAAGAAGTGTTCAAGCTAACCGATATCAGCATAGATAAAGTGGTATTAGTAAATTTCAGGGGTTTTAAAGAAATTATCGATATACTGGGCGGAGTTGAAATAACAGTAGACGAAGCTTTACATGATCCATTATCAGGTGCGGATTTTGATCCGGGGACTTATCTAATGGATGGTGAAGAGGCGCTATCGTTTGTCAGGTGCAGGGCGACCGCAGGTGTCGACCTTGACAGGGTAGACAGGCAGAAGTATCTTCTTAGCGAAATAATTAAACAGAAATTTAATTTTTCGATTATATATAATTCACCCCGGATAATTGATGTATTAAATGAAAGGACAAAGTCCGACCTAACATTGCTGGATTATTGTTCCCTGGGATTCAGGATATTATTATCGAATAAGGATGTAAACTGGTTAACGATACCTGTGGAGCCAGCTTATATAGATGGAATCAGCTATTTAATTACTGATAAAAATGAGGTCGTAGATTTCCTTGATGATTATCTTAAGTAAATAGTTTTTATTGTGAATTATTTCATATAGTAAATTTTCAGTTAAATAAAATAATTCGGGTTTTAAAAAAGGCGTATAAATAATACAATATATACTATAGAAAGATTAAATTTTTTGTAACATTTACAGGGGAGAAATTTGTGAAAGCTGATAATTTTTTAAGCATAGCAAATATTTCATCTCTAACAGATAAGGAAGATTTTCTATTGCAGGTTTCAAGAAAGTCAAAGAATCTTGATAGCTTCATAAAAAACATCATTCCTGCCGGTGAAAGAAACTGGTTAAAAGATTTAAGGAGCTGGGAGCTTAACAGGAAGTGGCTTTTAGAAGTTTCTGACGTATGTCTTAAAAACTATGACCAGGTCTTTTTTGATTGCGGCGAAGAGCTGCTTGATCTTAATGACCCAGATAATTATCAAACATTCAAAAAACAGATACTGGAAGAACTTACATAGCAGGTTTTTTGATTATTTCAAAAGTTAAAGGTTAATTTAATTTCTAATAATATTTTTACTGTAGGAGAAATAATGATTCCCAGGTACACTTTGAAGGAAATGGGCATGGTATGGAGTGAAGAGAATAAGTTTGCCAGATGGCTTGATGTTGAAAAGGCGGTGGCAAATGCCCAGGCGGAGCTTGGGATTATTCCCCCCAATGCAGCAGAAGATATAAATAAGAAGGCGAAATTTCGAATATCGAAGATAAATGAAATCGAGGAAGAAACGAATCATGATGTAATTGCTTTCCTGACGGACGTGTCTTCTTATATTGGGGAGTCATCCAAATATCTTCATTATGGGCTAACATCTTCAGATGTGGGCGATACGGCCCTTTCCTTACAGATGGTAGAAGCCATGGGCATTATTGAGGACAAAGCAAAGAAACTACTGGCTATTTTTAAGGAAAAATCAAAAAAGTACGGACGTACGGTTATGATAGGAAGAACGCACGGGATCCACGCTGAGCCGATTACACTTGGATTCAAGTTTTGTGTTTATGCTTTTGAGATAGCAAGAAATATAGAAAGGTTAAGGCAGGCAGGGGAGAACATAAGGTATGGAAAAATTTCAGGTGCAGTTGGTACTTATGCCAACACTTCTCCCGAGCTGGAGAAAAAAGTTTGCGATATACTTCATTTGAAGCCGTCTCCTGTCTCTACGCAGGTTCTTCAGAGAGATAGGCATGCGCAGCTGGTTTCAGCTCTTGCGATTTTTGGTGCTACCCTGGAAAAGGTTGCTCTCGAGATAAGGAATCTTCAGAGGACGGATGTAAGGGAAGTCGAGGAGCCTTTTACGAAAGGCCAGAAGGGCTCTTCTGCAATGCCGCACAAGAAAAATCCTATTATTTGTGAGAGAATATGTGGTCTGGCAAGGATATTAAGGGCAAATGCCGTAGCTGCTATGGAAAATATTGCGCTGTGGCATGAGAGGGATATATCACATTCATCGGTAGAAAGGGTAATAATACCGGACAGTTTTATCCTGCTTGACTATATGCTTTATAAAATAATATTCATAATTGATAACCTTGTCGTAATTGAATCAAATATGGAAAGAAATTTAATGAAATATGGTGGAATTATTTTTTCCCAGAGAGTATTGCTGGAGCTTATTAAAAAAGGTATGGATAGAAAAGATGCTTATGTTATTATACAGGGGGCAGCCCTTGAGGCCTGGAACAATGAAGATAGTTTCAAAGAGAACCTTATGAAAAATAAAGAGGTGCTCTCTTATCTGGGCAGGGATGACCTGGAAAAATTATTTGACGTTGGATATCATCTTAAATATATAGATGAAATTATCGGAAGATTAGATAATATTGAAGTTAAAGAAAGTTAATTGCATATTATATATTGATAATTGTTCGTACATCCGGATTTTTTGAAGATAAGGAAAATTAAAGAATGACTCAACGGTTTTACCGGCTTATTGATAAAAGCTTTGAATATTGCTACTACATTGAGACATCTGCCGATTTAAGTGAATCAGAATTAAAAATGCTTGGCTGGCTAATCGCTGAAACTTTTGAACCTGAGAAATTCGGAAGAAAATCATTTTTTTGCAATGGGGATGGAAAAATGATTGAAATAGGCCCCAGACTGAACTTCGAAACTGCTTTCTCAACTAATGCTGTGGCAATCTGTCATTCATGCGGCCTGGCAAAAGTTAACCGGCTCGAGCGTTCAAGACGTTATTTAATCTCTCCTGATACCGATTATCCAGAATTTATAAACAGGAACCATGATAGGATGACAGAGTGTGTATACAGGGAGCCGCTGGAGGATTTCGAAATTGGAATAAAGCCGGAGGAAGTGTATCTGATACCCCTGATAAAAACAGGAGAAAGTGAAGCAGGGGAATTTATTTATAGCTATAACAATGGGCAGGGAGCGGATGCATTAAGGAATTTTAACATTAAGTTAGGCCTGGGAATGGATGAATGGGACATAGATTTTTATTATAACCTATTTGCCAATATTATAAGAAGAAATCCCACAAATGTTGAGTTATTTCAGCTGGGCCAGTCTAACAGCGAGCACTCGCGTCACTGGTTTTTTAAAGGCCAGCTTGTAATAGACGGAGTGCCGGTAACGGGAACGCTAATGGAAATAATAAAGGGACCGCTTAAGGCCAATCCATCAAATAGTCTGATTGCATTTAAGGATAATTCAAGCGGGATTATAGGTTTTAAGATATCAACTATAACACCCGAGCGTCCCGGCATATGCTCACCCTTCATAGAAAGTAAGCATACCTATCACATTTTATTTACCGCTGAAACGCATAATTTTCCCTGCGGGGTTGCTCCATTCCCTGGAGCCGAAACCGGAACCGGCGGAAGGATACGCGACGTTCAGGCAGCAGGAAGGGGCGGCATAGTTGTGGCAGGAACGGCGGGGTACTGCACCGGGAATTTGAATATACCCGATTATGAAATTCCTGGGGAAGATGCCGGATTCGATTATCCTTCAAACCTGGCGTCTCCTCTGAAAATTATCATAAATGAGAGCAATGGCGCATCGGATTACGGGAATAAATTCGGTGAGCCGGTGATCCAGGGATTCGTAAGAACTTTTGGTTTAAAGCTGGCTTCCGGCAATCGTCGTGAATGGGTGAAACCGGTTATGTTTACTGGCGGGATTGGGCAGATTGACGATCGCCATATAAAAAAGAATACACCTGAAAAGGGGATGAAAATAGTACAGGTCGGCGGCCCTGCTTACAGGATAGGAATAGGTGGGGGAGCTGCTTCCAGTATGGTACAGGGAGAAAACAGGGAGGAGCTTGATTTTAACGCTGTTCAGCGTGGGAATGCCCAGATGGAGCAGAAAATGAACAGGGTTGTAAGGGCATGTATAGAAATGGGAGAAAATAACCCGATTATGAGTATTCATGACCAGGGTGCGGGTGGGCCATGTAATGTCCTGACAGAGCTGGTTGAACCGGCAGGCGGTCGGATTGAGATAAGGGAGATTCAGGTTGGCGATAAAACCATGTCAGTTCTTGAAATATGGGGAGCCGAATATCAGGAGCGAAACGCTTTTCTTGTAAAACCCGAACGCATTGATGAGTTCAGGTCGATTTGCAGGCGTGAAAAAGTAAATTGTGAAGTCCTCGGGGAAATAACAGGCGACGGACATATTGTAGTGCATGATAGCTTAAATGATTCAAAACCTGTTGACCTGAATTTAAAAGAAATATTAAGCAATATTCCTCAAAAAAAATTTGAACTTGAAAGTGTCCCGCAAAAATTAAAACCGTTTGAGTTACCGGTGGATCTTTCAGTGGAGGATCTGCTAAAACTTGTATTCCGGTTGCCTTCGGTTGGCTCAAAGGGATTTCTGGTAAGAAAGGTCGACCGCAGCGTCACCGGGCTTGTTGCCCGCCAGCAGTGTTGCGGGCCTCTCCAGCTTCCTGTTTCGGATGTATCAGTTATAGCGCAGAGCCATTTCGGGCTTACCGGTGCTGCTGTTTCCATCGGTGAACAACCGGTAAAGGTTATGATGGATCCTGAGGCAGGTGCCCGCATTGCAGTGGGTGAAGCGCTCACCAATATTGTATGGGCGCTTATAAGCGGGCTCGAGCATATAAAATGTTCGGTAAACTGGATGTGGGCGGCAAAGCTGCCGGGCGGCGGTTCGGCGCTTCATAAAGCTGCAGTTTCAATAAGCAATATAATGAAGGACGTCGGTATTGCTGTCGACGGCGGCAAGGACAGTCTGTCTATGGCAGCGCAGGTTGGTGAAGAAATAGTGAAAGCTCCCGATCAGGTGGTTATATCTGCATATAGCTCTATGAATGATATAACCAGGGTTGTGACGCCGGACATTAAAAGGCCGGGTGAGAGCCGGCTGATTTTTATCGACCTTGCAGGAGGCAGAAACCGCCTTGGCGGTTCCGCACTGGCACAGGTCCTGGGACAGGTAGGGGACTCTTCTCCCGATGTCGAGGATACCGCTCTTCTGGCAGGCGCTTTCAGAGCAGTCCAGGAACTTATAAAGGAAAATTTAATTCTTGCCGGACATGACAGGAGCGACGGCGGTCTTATTACTACACTTACCGAAATGGCGTTATCAGGAAATTGTGGGATTGAAGTAAAAATCCCGGAGAATGCTGAAAAAATACCCTGGTTATTTTCCGAAGAACTGGGGCTTGTTATAGAATACCTGCCATCTTTTGAAGATAGGGTCACAGGTATATTAAATAAATTTGAAATTCCTTTTGTTATTATCGGGGCAACCCGGGAAGAAAGAAGAGTGAGTATTTATAATGATAAAAGCATTGAACTGGATGAAAGTACACCCGGGCTTTTAGGATGGTGGGAATCGACAAGTGATAAGCTTGAACAATACCAGATGAATGTCGAACTTGCTAAGGCACAGGCAGGTTCTCATGACAGGGCATTTCCATCCTATAAACTTTCTTTCAGGCCGTGTGATACTTCACCCGGTCTTTTGAAGAAAACAGGGAAACCGAAAATCGCTATCATCAGGGAGGAAGGCAGCAATGGTGACAGGGAAATGACATCGGCATTTTTTGCAGCAGGGTTCGAACCCTGGGATGTTACGATTACTGATTTGCTTGGCGGCACCACTACTCTTGATAAGTTCAGGGGAGCCGCATTTGTAGGAGGTTTTTCTTATGCCGATGTTCTGGATAGCGCTAAAGGATGGGCTGGTATCGTTAAATTCAGTACGCAGTTGAAAGAGATGTTCGATAAATTTTACAGGAGGAAAGATACGTTCTCCCTTGGTGTTTGCAATGGCTGCCAGTTAATGACTCTTCTTGGGTGGGTGCCCTGGGAAGGCATACCTGAAAAAGCACAGCCGAGATTTATAAGCAATCCTTCCGGACGGTTTGAATCACGCTGGGTATCGGTAAAGATACTAAAGAGCCCTTCAATAATGTTAAAAGATATGGAGGATTCGGTTCTGGGGATATGGGTAGCGCATAGAGAAGGGCATCTTTATTGCCCCGACTCTGAGATATTGTCAGAGATATCCGCTAAAAATCTTTCACCGATAGTTTATGTTGATAATAAAGGGGAGCCCTCGGAAGAATACCTCTTTAATCCCAATAGCTCGCCATTTGGAGTTACCGCGCTATGTTCACCGGATGGCAGGCATCTTGCGATGATGCCTCACCCAGAGAGGACATTCTTGACATGGCAGTGGCCATGGATGCCTGAAAGCTGGAAATCGGATTTAGAAGCTTCTCCCTGGCTTAAAATGTTCCAGAATGCAAGGGAATGGTGTGAAAAGAATGGTTAAGTTTTATTAAAAATAGTTTATTTATTTTGGGATTTTATCTGTTATAATAGCTTTGTTTGTTTGGCAAAAAGAAGGTTTTTAAATTGAAATATAATAATATACCCGTTAAAAAGCTTAATGAGAGTTGCGGGATATTCGGCATATATGCACCCGGAAGAAACGTATCAGAAATCATATTTTATGGTCTTCAGGCACTTCAGCACAGGGGGCAGGAAAGCGCCGGAATAGCTGTATCTGACAGGGAAAATATCCTGATATTCAAAGATTTAGGTCTCGTAACCCAGGTTTTTAATAAGCAAAATATCGCTCCTCTTCAGGGAGATATCGGTATAGGCCATACCCGGTATTCAACCAGGGGTATGAACATATGGAAGAACTCACAGCCGCTTTATGGAATATTTAGAAATGAAAGTTTCGCAATAGCGCACAATGGTAATTTGATTAACGTAAAGGAAATCAGGGAAGAGCAGATAAAGAAGGGCGCCTGTTTTGAAACTACAACGGATACGGAAGTAATAGCGTCCCTTATAGAAAGCTCGGATAAGGATACAATCGAAGGTGCGATTAATGATGCAGTCAGCAGGATAAAAGGATCATATTCGCTTCTTATATTAACGAAGGATAATATTTTTGGGGTAAGGGATCCACATGGGTTCAGGCCTATGGTTCTTGGCAGTCTGGATGGTAATTACATAATAGCTTCAGAAACATGTGCACTTGATATAATTGATGCGAAGTTTATAAGGGATATTGACCCTGGTGAAATAGTTGTACTGGATAAGGATGGGATGCGGTCCCAGATGATACTGCCGGTTGACAGGGTTTCAATGTGTGTCTTTGAACTTATTTATTTTGCAAGGCCTGACAGCTATATAAATGGTAAAAATGTTTTTCAGGTAAGGCACAGACTGGGGCGTAAACTTGCAATAGAATCTCCTGTTGACGCGGATATAGTTATTTCTGTACCTGATTCGGGTACGCCTGCTGCAATAGGTTATTCTGCGGAGTCCGGAATACCTTATTCCGAAGGGTTCATTAAAAACAGGTATGTAGGAAGAACTTTTATCCAGCCGGAACAGAAAACGAGGGAAATAAGCGTAAAGCTCAAACTGAATCCGCTCAGGGACAATATAAGGGGCAAAAAACTTGTAGTTGTGGATGATTCCATAGTCAGGGGAACGACTTCAAAAAAGATAGTCAGGATGTTATATGGCGCAGGTGCAAAAGAGGTTCACTTAAGAATTACCTGCCCTCCGTTGCTTTATCCATGTTATTATGGAGTAGATATGGCCCAGAGAAATGAATTTATAGCCAATCATAAAACACTGGAAGACATAAGGAAGTCATTAAAAGTAGATAGTGTCAGGTACCTTTCAATAGAAGGTCTTGTTGAAGCAATAGGGGATCCAAAAGATAAATTCTGCTTCGCATGTTTTACCGGTGAGTATCCGGTGCCCATACCGGATAATATTAAAAGTGATAAATATTTAATGGATAAAGAGGATAAGGTATCTTCAAATGCCTGATAAAAACAGAATGGAGCAAAATAAAGGATATTCTTATAAGTCTGCAGGAGTAGATATAGATAAAGCTTCAGAGGTCCTTGGCCAGCTCAAGCAGACAATAGCTTCCACTTTCTCGAAAAATGTACTTAGTGATCTTTCTTCATATTCGGGCCTTTTCAAGCTTGACCTGGGCGGTTACAAAAATCCAGTTTTGGCATCTTCAACTGATGGTGTGGGAACAAAGATAATGCTTGCGAAAAGATTGAATAATTACAGCAATATAGGGCAGGATGCAGTAGCGATGTGTATAAATGATATAATATGCTGTGGGGCAAAGCCCCTTTTCTTTCTTGATTATATTTCCTGTGAAAGCATAAATGAAGAAAAAATAAAGACGATTATAGAATCTATTTCCAGAAGTTGCAGCTATTGCGGTGCCGTCCTTATAGGGGGAGAAACTGCCGAACACCCGGGCATGAGCGGCAGTGATGAGATAGATATTGCCGGGTTCGTAGTTGGAATTGTAGAGAAGGAAGCTATCATAAACCCATCTATGGTAAAAGAGGGAGATATAGTAGCAGGTATACCATCTTCAGGTATTCATAGTAACGGGTTCTCTCTTGTAAGGAAGTTAATAGATGATAAGAATATAAACCCTGACAGGAAATACGGATGGACAGGGGATATGACACTTGGCGATGTTCTTCTAACACCCACGAAGCTTTATTCAAGAATAATAAATAAAATGATTGAAGGCGGAATAAGTATCCATGGGATTGCCCATATTACCGGTGGGGGATTTTATGAAAATATAAACAGGGTGATACCGGATGATATGGATGCTTCAATAAAAGAAGGAAGCTGGAGTGTTCCCGAGATATTCGGTTTTCTGCGAGAGATAGGCGACATAGATGAAAAAGAGATGTTCCGGGTGTTTAATATGGGTATCGGTATCGTTACGATAATTCCATCCAGGCAGTTTGAGAAGGCAAGAAGTACCGCAGTTGAAATGGAAGAAGAACTTTACAATATAGGTACTATCGTCAGGGGCGAAGGAAAAGTAATAATAGAGAAAGATTAAATGCATAAAAGGAAGAGAATAACAGTATTTGCTTCCGGTTTTGGTTCAAATCTGCAGGCAATTATTGATTACAGCAAAAGTAATGATTTAAATGGCGATATAGCCCTTGTGCTTTCCAATAAAAAAGATGCGCGTGCTCTGGACAGGGCAAGGGAAAACGGTATCAAGGCAGTCTTTATAAATCCCTCGGAATACAATGACAGACGGCAGTATGATGCAAGAATTATAGAACTTCTGGAAAGTGAGGAAATCGACCTCATAGTACTGGCGGGTTATATGCTTATACTTTCCGATGAATTCGTTTCTAAATTCAGGAACAAAATTTTAAATATCCACCCTGCTCTCCTGCCCTCCTTCAAGGGAACGCATGGCATAAGGGACGCGTTTGATTATGGTGTAAAGGTAACTGGAGTTACGGTCCATTTCGTGGAAGAAGATCTTGATAGCGGACCAATAATAATTCAGAAGCCGGTAGATATTGAAGAGGATGACAGCATGGAAAAACTTGAGAGCAGGATACACAGGATAGAGCACCAGGTTTATCCGCTTGCAGTAAAGTATTTCTGTGAGGATAGACTTAAGATTGAAGGCAGGAAAGTTAGGATTTTAAGAAAAGAAAATATAAATGGGGAGTAAAGATGAAAGTAAAGATAAAAAGAGCTCTGATAAGTGTTTCAAACAAAGAAGGAATTGTTGATTTTGCGAAGTTACTCTGCGAAGCAGGAGTGGAAATTATTTCAACAGGAGGGACCTTTAAAAAACTGGAAGAAGCAGGGATAAAAGTAAAGAAAGTTGAGGAATTTACAGGTTCGCCTGAGATGCTGGATGGAAGAGTAAAAACCCTGCATCCTTACATTCATGGAGGAATACTGGCTGATAGGAGTAACGAGAAACATATGAGCGAAGTTTCTTCTTTTAATATGAAGTTAATAGATATGGTAGTGGTAAACCTGTATCCTTTCAGGGAAACTATTTCAAAAGCCGGCGTAACTATGGAAGAAGCTATAGAAAATATTGATATCGGCGGGCCAACGATGATAAGGAGTGCTGCTAAAAATCATAAAGGAGTGGCGGTAGTGGTTGACCCTGAAGATTATAAAAAAATAGGGCAGGAAATCAGGGATAGTGGAGGGGAGATTAGTGATGGTACGCTTTTCCGGCTGGCAGTAAAGGCCTTCCAGCATACCTGCGAGTATGATAGTGTCATATTTAATTACCTTAAAAATAAGATTTCAGATTTTGGCAATTCAAATGTATCGGTAAGAGATTATCTTAATCTGGAAAGCAAGATCCCGAAATCAGAGGAAGCCGGAGATATAAGGGATGATGAAGGTGATTTTAAAGATAATTTTAAACTGGACCTCGTTAAAATACAGAATCTTCGATATGGCGAGAACCCTCATCAGAAGGCCTCATATTATAAGCTTGGAGGTAGCGGCCCTGAAAATTTTACAGGATCGGTGCAGCTTCAGGGAAAAGAGTTATCCTATAATAATATTATGGATGGGAATGCGGCCTTTAGCATTGTAAGGGAATTTTCTTCGACCTGTGTCGTGGTAATGAAACACAGCAATCCCTGTGGTGCGGCTGTTGGAGATTCCGTTGAGGAGGCCTACAGGAAGGCATACCGGTGCGACCCTGTTTCGGCCTTCGGGAGCATTGTTGCGAGTAATAAAAGGTGGACGGCTGAAGCAGCGGAATTCTTAATTGATAAATACGTAGAAGTTCTAATAGCGCCTTGTTTTGATGAGAAAGCTCTTGAGATTTTGTCAGGTAAACAAAATTTGAGGGTACTGAGGATAAATTTCAATCTGGATGACTATTTGAATAATTTAAATTCCGGTAATTTTAAATCCAGAAAAATAGATATCAGAGGTGTTGATGGAGGGATGCTCATACAGGACTTTGATGTTGACATAGAGAGCAGGGAAAATATGAAGATAGTTACAGATACCAGTCCCTTGCCTGAACAGTGGGACGATATTTTATTTGGATGGCAGATAGTAAAAAGTGTCAAGTCAAATGCGATTGTTCTTGCTCTGGATAAAAGTACTGTCGGGATTGGTGCAGGACAGATGAGCAGGGTTGATGCGGCGGAAATAGCTATTAAGAAGTCGGATGGAAAATGCAGGGGTTCAATCATGGCTTCCGATGCCTTTTTCCCGTTTGCGGATGTAGCTGAGCTTGCTGCGGAAAATGGTATAAAGGCGATTATACAACCCGGTGGGTCGATAAGGGACAGGGAAGTTATAGATAGCTGTAATAAAAACAAGATCCCGATGATTTTTACCGGAAAGAGGCATTTTAAACATTAAAAGCTCTAATTCTTGAAACTTTACCCGCATTATAAAAAACGGAGAAAGTTTTTAATATAACTTACAATTTGTTGGACGCTGAGCCGGAATCCTGCAGCTTTTTACACCTTCAATCACTATGATTTCTTTTCTTTAAAAGGGTATCTCTCAAGAGTATGCTTTATGACATCGTCGATATTCTCTACGAATTCAAGCTTCAGACCTTTCAGGATATTTACAGGTATTTCTTCAAGGTCTTTTTTATTTTTTTCGGGAAGTACGACTTTTTTAAGGCCTGCCCTTTTTGCAGCAAGAAGCTTTTCTTTAAGTCCTCCTACAGGAAGTACCCTGGCCCTCAGGGTTATTTCTCCGGTCATACCGACATCTCTGAGTACGGGTATCCCTGTAAATGCGGATACAAGCGAAGAAGTTATCGATACTCCTGCTGACGGGCCGTCTTTTGGGATTGCTCCTGCCGGGACATGGAGATGTATATCCGATTTATCGAATAGCTCTTCTTTTATACCAAAAGTTTTTGCCTTCGAATGTATATAGCTTATTGCAGCTTTTGCGGATTCCTGCATTACATCACCCAGTTTTCCAGTCAGTATCAGTTTTCCGCTTCCTTTGTAGTAAATGGATTCGATAAGCAATATATCGCCGCCGACGGGAGTGTAAGCCAGACCTGTGGCGACTCCTACTCTGTTCTTATCTTCTATTTCACTGGGCAGGATTTTTGAGACTCCGAGGTATTTTCTTACTTTTTCAGCATTTATTTTTTTGGGATGTTCCTTCTTTTCAACTATTTCCCTCGCAATTTTTTTGCAGATATTTGCTATTTCACGCTCGAGATTCCTGACACCGGCCTCCCTTGTATATTCCTCGATTATTGCTAAGACTGAGTCGTCTTCGAATTTAGTATGGTATTTTTCTATTCCCTGTTCTTTAAGCTGCTTGGGAATGAGGAATTTTTTGCCTATATGGATTTTTTCTTCAGAACTATAGCCAGGAATTTCGATGATTTCCATCCTGTCCCTGAGTGCCGGGTGAATGGTATCCAGTATATTTGCCGTAGTTATAAACATTACGTTTGATAAATCGAAGGGCACCTCGAGATAGTGATCCCTGAATGAATTATTCTGCTCCGGGTCAAGGACTTCAAGAAGAGCGGACGAAGGGTCACCTCTATAATCTGCGCCAATTTTATCAACCTCGTCAAGCATGAATACGGGGTTATTTGTTCCTACCTGGTTAAGACCCTGGATAATTCTACCCGGAAGTGCTCCTACATAGGTTCTTCTGTGTCCACGGATTTCTGCCTCGTCTCTTATTCCTCCAATCGACATTCTTATAAATTTTCTACCAAGCGATTTGGCTATAGACTGGCCAAGCGAAGTTTTACCGACTCCTGGAGGACCGACAAAGCAAAGTATCGGACCTTTTGTTGTTTTGCCTTTCAATTTCCTTACGGCGAGATAGTCAAGGATGTGAGTTTTAACTTTGTCAAGGTCGTAATGGTCGCCGTCAAGTATTTTTTTTGCTTTTTTAAGGTCCAGTATATCTTCTGTTTTTTCTGACCATGGAACATCCAGCATCCATTCGACATAGGTTCTTATATAGGAATGTTCCGGGGACATGCTGGGTATATTCTCAAGTCTCTGTATTTCCTTTTTAACCTTATCCTTTGCTTCTTCTGGCAGCTTCTTTTTATTTAATTTCTTTTCCAGGTCCTTGGTAAGGGCAATAGACTCATCAAATTCGCCAAGTTCATCCTTGATTGCCTTTAATTGCTGGCGAAGATAATATTCTCTTTGAGTTTTACCAACTTCTTTCTGCACTTTGTCTCTTATCTGTGACTGAACCTCGAATTTATTTAATTCCTCACCAAGAAATCCAGTTAATTTTTTCAACCTCTTCTTAATATCATTTTCTTCCAGTATCTTTTGTTTCTGGCCTGTATTTGTAAGAAGATATGAAGCGAAAAGGTCTGCCTGAATCTCAATTTTAGAAACATTTGTCGCTGCTACTACGAACGCAGTTGGAAGCGGTATGCCAAGATGAATGAATTTTTCAACCTGTATCTTGATGGTGGTACTGAGTTTATCAGTTTCCTTATCTTCGATAAGCGGCATCTCTTTAATATTTTCTGTTTTTACCCTGAAATATGGTTCCGTCTGCGTATATTCTTTTATTTTTATCCTTGAAATGCCTTCGACAATACACTTAATCTCGTTTTCTGATATGTTTGCCATCTGTTTTATAGCGCATACGGTTCCGATATCATAGAGGTCTTCCCTTGTCACATTTTCTTTATTCTCTTCCTTCTGGGCCACTACTACGATAATTTTATATTCCTCACTTGCAATCCTGATTGCTTCAAGTGACTTTTTCCTGCCCACGATTAATGGTGTTGCAAGGAAAGGGAAAACTACGCTATTTTTTAACGAAAGAAGGGGAAGCTCCCGCGGAGTTCTTGTGCTTTTTTCTCCGTATTCATGTTTTTTTTCTTCTGCCATTATATTATCAACTCCCGTTGTGCTTTTTATATATATAAACCAGAATTAAGTTTTTTATTTTTATTAATGTATTGGTAAATTATATAATGCTTCTTATTCTATTATAATTAAGTCTTTAACATCAAGCATTTAATATTTTATGACCTAAATCATAATTATTCTTTAAAAATTTAATTTTAATATTTATAAATTCGAAATTTAATTACGAAATAAAACCCGGCTTTCTTGATAGTGCAAGATAATTAATTAAAGCATTTTATACGTTTTAAAATATGATAAAAAAACTATGGAAATTAATAGCCAAGTTCTCTTAATTTTTTATCATCAAGACCAAAATAGTGGCCCAGTTCATGAAGAAAGACTTTTCTTATGTTTTTTTCCATTTCAGTGTCGTTTCTGCTTATTTTCTCGATAGTTTTTTTATAGATAGTTATTTTATCGGGGAAATTAAATAATTTGCCGGGTTTTTTTGTAGAGGGAAGTCCCTGGTATAGGCCAAGTGTGTATCCCCTTTTTGTAGTTTTTACGGCCGGGTCCGTACACTCGTCTTCGATAACTATACCAAGATTTTTTATCTTATTTTTAAATTCAGGGGGAAGTTTTTTAAGAGTATCGAGAATTATTTCTTCAAACTTTTCCTTATCCATTTTTTAATTTAAAAATATTTTAATAATGCCATGTTTATGAAAGAAACAAATTAATGTAAAAACAATTATATATGAACAATTGCTGTTGTGCTATTTGTTCCTGGCTTCGCAAGAAACAGACTATACGAATCAGAAAGTTATTTCAATGTTTACTGGAAATTTATTTATTGCTGAATAATAATCTGTGAGAATGGATATAGGAGCCGGGTTCGAGGTCGGATTCGGGTAAATGTAAATATGGTTATGCCTGAAAAGTACGGAATTAACAGTTTCCCGGATGTCGAAACCAGCGGATATATGCCAGTATAGCAGAAACAAGTATGGCAAAATTTATTACAAAGATTCAATTGACGATTTTCGGGCCATATTTTTTATGATGCCGGTCCGGGTTATCTTAACAGGATACAGCCCTGAAATGAATCCCGACAAGAGAAAAGCCGATTGCATAAGGGAAAAGAGACGGACGCCTGAAAAGACTCCAGAGTACAAGTTTCCAGAAATAACGTCTGCCTTTTTGTCTTATGCCTAAATACCATATCGAAGCGATAAATGCCCTTATATGGTACATCTTTAATCTTGATATCTTCTTTCTTAAGGGTCTGTATTCTTTCAATAAGATTTTGATCCTCTCATAGTATGCCTTTGGAGCATAAATAGTAGTCGAGATCTTTTTAAAACCTTCCATAAGAATGTCCTTGTCCATTTTTGGGATGAAATTCAGGCTTGAAATTTTAGTGTTGTTACCCGTGCTGCTTCTTATCAACCTGTTAGTTTCTTTTAGTCTCTTGCATAACTTTGTCTTGGGTAATGCATTAAGTATGCTGACCATCGCAGTAACAATTCCGCTTTTCTGAATAAAATCTATCTGACGCTGGAAAATTGACTCTGTGTCATGGTCAAAACCGACGATAAAACCTGCCTGGACTTCCATACCAGCATTCTGGATTTTCTTTACGGATTCTATCAAATCCCTGTTTTCGTTCTGTTTTTTGCCGCATTCCTTCAAACTGTCAGCATCGGGTGTTTCGATGCCAACAAAAACGGATGTAAAACCTGCTTCAACCATTAATTCCATAATTTTCTGGTCATCGGCGAGATTGATTGATGCCTGTGTGTTAAAGGAAAATGGATAATTACGTTTTTCCTGCCATTCTATAATTGCCGGCAGGAATTCATTTTTTAATGCTGATTTTTTCCCTATAAAATTGTCATCTACGAAAAACACACCGGCACGCCAGCCACGTTTGTATAATACTTCAAGCTCATCTATTAATTGTTCTCTACTTTTTGTCCTTGGTATCCTTCCATTAAGAAGAACCACGTCACAGAACTCACAATCATAAGGACATCCCCGGGAAAGCTGTATGCAAAGGGAGTTATAATTTCTAACATTAACCAGGTCCCATGCAGGAATTGCAGCTCTTTTGATATCAGGAAATTTACTGCTGGAATAAGTTTTCTTTAGTTTACCTTTTTTTAAATCTTCGACGAAATCCTGGAAAATTTCCTCTGCTTCACCTAAAAATAAGTGGTCGGCATCGGTAAACTCTTCCCAGCCGGTCGTAAAGAGCGGTCCGCCAACGACTACGGGCTTTTTAAATTTCTTGACTTTATTTATAACCATTCTCGATGATTCTTTCTGGACTATCATCGCACTTATAAATACATAGTCTGCCCATTTGATATGTTCATCTTTCAACATATCAATATTCATATCAATTAGCTTTTTCTCAAAATCGTCCGGGAGCATTGATGCGATCGTAAGGAGGCCAAGAGGGGGGAAAGCAGCTCTTTTCCCAACTATTCTTAAAATTTTTTTAAAACTCCAGAAAGTTTCTTCATATTCCGGATAAACAAGTAAAATTTTCATTGTAACTATTCTCTTTCCTTTATATTGTTATCTTAATCTTATATAAAAAGTAACGTTATTCTAACAAATTGCTTCTGTAGTGTAAACGGAACTAAAATTTGAAAACGTTAAAATATCATTACCTGTTTATGTTATTTATATGATAAACGTATTTTTTATGTATAAGTTACAAAATATTTTATGGAGGATTCCAGTCAATATAATAAAAAAATAAAAAGACTGTTGACATAATATATATAATAGTATACATTATGTTTATATTTATATACATTTATTATTGTGCAGATTCACGCAGGTATTTATATATAGTTACATGTTAAAGGGAAAAAAAATAAGACTTAACAATAATTTGAGAAAGTGCCGATTCGAGCATAACGAAATTACGCAGCAGGAGCTTGCAAACGCCGTAGGCGTAACCCGGCTTACGATTCATTCCATAGAAAAGGGCAAGTTTAACCCTTCTGTAATGCTTGCTTTAAAAATAGCTATTTTTTTTAAGAAGCCCGTTGATGAGATTTTCTATCTTGATGAAGACTGATAAGATTATTTAGTGAAGGAGATTAAAAAAATGAAACGCATATTAAGAATAAGCAATATTACAACTTTAGTTTTATGCTTTATTTCAATCGCTGGCCTTATATTCGTAAACATTTTTTTCGTAATGCTAAGGGCGGCGATAATTGATATAAAGGATGTTGAAGGCCTTATGAATAGTTATTCGATTCCTGTTGCAGTTACGTATATGGTATTTGCCTTTTCCCATTTACTGGCTATGTTTACTTTAATTTTGCAGCTGAACTTTTTTAAGAGGGATAATTTCCTGCGCTCTTTTTTATTTTTTACAGGTATCATCTCTTTTCTTATGTTATTTGGAGACTGGGCTCTTACAAGCGATATTTCAAAAGAATATGTTTTCGGATTACCGGATGAGTTCATAATCCTTTTTCTAAGCCAGGCCCTACATTTTATTTTTTTTATTTTTATGTTCACCCTCCTTATATCCAGCCGTAGGTCAGCATACGGCGAAGGTGGAGAAGAAGTCCTTAAAGATGATTCAATCTTTATTAATGCCCAGTATATAGGAATACTAAGCGGAGTTTCAGGTCTTGTGCTTATTATAATTTTCTCCTTATTATACTCGAATGTATATCCGATACCGTCGTGGGCCGTAGATGCTGGTGTTATAGCAATTAGTTTAATATCAGTGGTTCCCTATGTTATGATAGTCTTATACTGGCTGATAGTTAAAATAAGGGAAAGAACGGGAGAATGGTATGACGAAAAGCAGTATCAGGATATATCGAGGGCCAGTCTTATCACGCTTGTAACGTCAGTAATAATAACAGCTGGAATTTTCATTACCCGGCTTTTTATTGATGTATTTGATTTTTTAAATGAGATATGGTTTCCTTTCTATGCGTTCCTTGTCCTGATGTTGTTTTCATCATGTATCCTGTGTTTCAATAAGAGGGTTCAGGATTGACCGATAAGGAATTCATTACATCCTGAAGTTCAGGCAATGTACTATCTCCTGGTAAAAAAATACAAGATAATTTTAAATTTTTAGTGAAATATATGATTATTCTTATATAATAGCAGTAATTATTTAAAGTATTAATCAATGTTGAGGGAAAAATATGGGCAAGGGAAATCATTATAGTATTGCTGTTATACCCGGTGACGGAACCGGACCTGAAGTTATAAGGGAGGGAAAGAAAGTCCTTGAAGCTGCAGGAGAAAAACATAATATAAGTTTTGAATTTACAGAGTTCGACTTTGGAGGAAACAGGTATTTAAAAACGGGAGAAACGCTTCCCGATTCTGCCATTAGCGAGCTTAAGAAATTTAAAGCTATATATCTTGGTGCGATAGGACACCCGGATGTCAAACCGGGAATTTTAGAGCTCGGGATTTTATTGAAGTTAAGATTTGACTTCGACCAGTATATAAATCTAAGGCCTGTAAAACTTTACCCGGGTGTTGATTGTCCGCTTAAGGATAAAAAACCTGAGGACATAGATTTTATAGTAGTGAGGGAAAATACAGGCGGACTTTATACGGGTAACGGCGGCACGACAAGAAAAGGGACACCTTACGAAGTAGCAACCCAGGTTATGGTTTATGACAGGCATATGGTTGACAGGTGTTTGAAATATGCTTTTGATCTTGCCATTAAAAGGAAAGAAGAAGGGAAGGCGGGCAAGATTACCCTGGTAAATAAAACAAACGTGCTTACCTATGTAGGAGATCTCTGGTACAGGGCTTTCACAGAAATGGCGAAGGATTTTAAAACGATTGAAACTGATTACAATCATATTGATGCTGCCTGTATGTGGACTGTAAAAAATCCGGAATGGTATGATGTAATGGTAGTACCGAATATGTTTGGTGATATAATTACGGACCTGGGAGCAATGATCCAGGGAGGAATGGGTATCGCGGCTGGCGGCAATATAAATCCGGATGGCACGTCAATGTTTGAGCCCATAGGTGGTTCTGCCCCAAAATATACGGGAAAGAATGTGATAAATCCTCTTGCTGCAATAGAAGCTGGAAGGATGATGCTTGATTATCTTGGAGAAAGGGAAGCAGCAAGGTCTATAGAAAGTGCTGTGGCAGATGCCTGCCTGAAACTTGAAAGTATGAGTGCCGGGAAAATGGGTTACAGCACGGGCGAAGTCGGAGATATGGCAGCATGGCATATCAGGAATAGTTAAAAAATAATTGCAGATAATTTATCATATTCGATGTTTGTAAGGATCGGTCTCATGCTCTATTCGGTTATTATTAAATGAGTTTGAATCAATAAAATCAAAGCTAAAGGTTCAGTGCAATTTTTTAATGTTTAGCGGTATATCTTCTGATGTTCATTATCGCCCATGCTATCAAGATAATTCCTTTTGCTAACGTCATAATTTCTATCTTTCCAGGGTATTCCTACACTGGATTTTGCCTGAATTATGGAATTGATGCAGATAAGTATTATGTATATCATCGAAATAGGATGAAGCAGACTATCGGTAACCCTTCCCCTTAGACGTATTGCCATTATAATTCTCATAGTTAGGATAAAGAAAATCTGGATAATGATAAGATTAGTCGTAGCGTAAGACCAGTTAAAGATAAATAACCCAATGGGTAAGAAAAAGAAAGGGAATAAAAATAAGGCAGAAATCATTAAGACTACGGCTGTAATATTTACTATCTGGTAATCAAAAGCCGCAAACATGAATTTCGAAAAGCCCTTTATTAATTGATTGAATTCCCTGTACATCCTACAGTGTATGCTTCTGCTTGCATCGAATATCATGATGCTGCAACCGTGTCTTCTAACCTGCTTTGATATATGTATGTCTTCTAAAATTTTATTTTTTATTGATTTGTGCCCTCCAATTTTTTCATAAACTTCACTTTTAAATAGCAGGCACTGTCCATTAGCAGTGGCGAAAAGAGGATTTTTTGATTTTTTTGCCAGTATAAGAGGAAGCAGAATCATAATTCCAAAATGAACCCATGTAACTACCAATCTCTCATGGATACTAACCATTATTTGTCTTGGGATTGCTGATAACGCATCAAGCTTGTTCCTGATAAGAGTCCCCATTAAACTTGAAATGGAATTTTCAAAATGGATGGTATCCGCATCGGTAAAGACAAGGTACTCTCCTTTAGCATATTTCGATAGCTGCCAGCAGGCGTAGCTTTTTCCAAGCCAGCCCTTTTTTAATGGCTTGCCGGTAAAAAGCTTTACTCTTTTATCTATTTTCTCAAGATTTTTGACTATTAAAGGGGTATTGTCACTTGAGCCATCATCCAGGACCAGTATTTCTATGTTGGCGTAGTCCTGCTTTAATAATGATTTTATACACCTTTTTATATTAAACTCTTCATTTCTGGCAGGAATAAGTATTGAGACGAGCGGAGGAGTTTTTTTAAAGTTTTCCGGAAGTGTATAATTTGATATTTTTCTAAAGACAAAGTTGTTTATCAGGAAATTAAAAAAGAAAGCTATGACTAGCCCGGTAATAATATACTGATATAAAAGGAACAGGTGCATAATAAAAAAAGTAAATTTATAATTAAACTTTTACACAATATTAGATTACGGACAGGAAAATTACAAGTTTTTGATAAAAATATTTCCTGCTATGATTTTTAAAAATTTCTGGCTGTAAAGACACTGACCGCCCTTATTATTTTTTATATATTTACCGGGGTTGTTCAATTCCTCCTGTATGTTAATACCGGCCATACTCTAGCAATTTGTTTTTACTTGAAATCCTGTGGTAGTATTCACCGGATTCCTTGATTTCTCTTTTTAAATCAGGAGAATCATAATCTACCGATACCAGGCCAAATCTCCTGGATGGGCCATAAGCAAGCTCATAGTTATCGAAGGTGGACCAGTGAAAATAACCATCAACTTTTACCCCCTCATCAATTGCTTTTTTTATATATCTTAAGTGGTTATAGAGATTTTTAATTCTGAACTTATCATTATCCGTCGATGTACCGTTTTCGGTTATGATTATCGGCATTGAGTATTTTTTATAAAACTTTTTTATTAAGTGATATATGCCTTCGGGATAAATCTCCCACATATCGTCATACTCAAGGCCAAGCCGGTCAAGAAATTCCCTCCCCCTCTTTTCGTAGGCAATGATAAGATATTTTGAGATCAGTATCCTTCCGTAATAGCTGAATCCGATGTAGTCAATTTTTCTACCTGCGGTAAAAAGTTCGTGGACATTCTCAAACATATAGTATTCGAGAAACCATTTTAAAAACTTTTGCCACGGGGAATACCTGCTTGTAGTCTCTGTAAACATGCAGGCATGCGATATTCCAACCTTGATATGTTTAAAATGCTCTTTGACGTAATCGTAAACTTCCGCATGCGCCCTGCTCATATTTTTTAAGACCTTGCTTCTCTGGCGGGGGCTGAACTTCTTTGGTGGGAATTCTTTCATTATATAAGCCATAATAGCATAGCCGCCGGGCTCATTGAACGTATTTATATAATCTATGTAACCTGAAAAGTTTTTAAGTATTTTCTTTACATAATCGAGGTAAAAATTGACCGAACACCCTGATGTCCATCCACCTTTGCTGAAAAACCATAAGGGATTTGAAAAATGGTTCAGCACGAGCATAGTTTTTTTATGGTTATTTTTTAGCGTTTTAAGTATTTCCGTATAATGGTTTAATACAACGCTGTCAAGCGGTCCATATTCATATTTTTGCAGTTTTGACCAGTCCATGCTAAAACGGTAGGCATTCCCGAGGTAGAGTATATATTCCAGGTCTTCTCTGTATTTGTTGTAGTGGTCAATCGCAAGAGTAAGTTTTGTTCTATCTTCTCCTATGAAATTTTTCCATTCCGTCTCACTGCCGCCTTCAATCTGGAAAGCCGAGGTTGCGGTTCCGAGTATAAAATTTTCAGGAAAATTTAAAGAATCCATCTTATAAAAAATTCATTTTATTTGTAAAGAGTGCGTCTAACCGGACATGATATCTCTTTTATTAATGTCACCTTGATATATTTTATAGTTAAAAATTGTAAAAAGCATCATGTTTGTTTAAATTTTTTTACCGGTCCTTTCAGGAATACGTTAAAAGTCGACCTTGAATTAATAGATATTGACAAAAAATACTTTTTAAGTTAAATTATATTACACGTTAACTAAATCGCGTTAGTTATTTGTCAGCTTAATCTAAAATATTCTAATGAAAAAAAATATAAGTATGGAAGATATAGCAAGAATGGCAAAAGTATCAAGAACTACGGTGTCTTTTGTGCTTAACGACAGAACAGAAATGAAAATTTCTGAAGTTACGCGAAAAAAAATCATGGACATAGCCGATAAATTAGATTACAGCCCCCATGCTATAGCTAGAAGTCTTGTTAAAGGGAAAACGAAAACCATAGGTCTTGTTTTCTGCCAGCAGCTAAGAAATATATTCTCGGATGTCCTTATTCCGCAGGTCCTCCTGGGTGTAAGCGAAATTACAATTAGAAAAGATTATAAAATTCTTTTCCAGTATATCGAAGAATCCGGAGGGAGAAGCACTTATTACAAGCTGGCAAGAGAAAAGAGAATAGATGGAATAATACTATCGGGCCCGAGATCGAACGATGAGGATCTTGAAAGATTAAAGAGCGAAGATTTCCCCATAGTATTAATGGGGCAGATAGAAAAAGGTAATTTTAGCTGTTCTGACATAGACAATGTAAAAGCGGCAAAAGAAATAGTATCACACTTAATTTTACAGCACGGACATAAAAAAATCGCAATGATTACGAATGCGCCGCTTAATTACACGGCAAGTAAATTTCGTCTGCAGGGTTATCGGGAAGCATTGAGTGAGAACTCTATAAAATATGACAGGGAACTTCTAGGTATAGGAAATTTTACACCACAGAGCGGCTACGAAGCTATGCGAAAATTATTATCCTCAAAAAATATGCCAACGGCTGTTTTTGTTGCGTCCGATGTAGTAGCTTTTGGAGCTATGGGCGCTATAAAGAAAAATGGATTGAGAATACCTGAAGACATGGCACTGGTGGGATTCGATAATGTCGACATGTCTAAATATGTGGATCCTCCACTAACAACAGTGAATCTGCCTGCTTTTGAAATCGGGAAAAATGTAGCAAGTCTTATTATAGATATTATCGAAAAAAACGAGATTAAAAATAAGGAGATTATTTTAGATACCGAGCTTGTAGTAAGGAAATCCTGTGGTTGTAATATGGCATAATTTAAATGGTTATAGATATTTAGGAGGTGATGTATGTTTAAAAAAAGAGATTTGCTCAGGATGGCTAATATAATCTTATTATATTAGAGGGTAACCCAAACAAATCTCAAGAGAAATTTATCAGAGTTAATATGAAAAGTAAAGCAAGGGGGTGGTATAGAGAATATAGTATTTGATTTAAGAGATTGATATTTTTAAGGAAAGGATTTAGAAGTGAAAAAATCATTATTATGGATATTAGTTTTAGCAATGAGTCTATCAATGATAGCATCTTTTTCGCTGTATGGCTGTAAAGAAGCAGAAGATGGTGACCAGGTAGTGCCAGCGGATGCTGATGCAGATGCTGATGCAGATGCTGACACTGACGCGGATACAGATACCGATGCGGATGCTGATGAGGTGGACAGAGCAGGAGCAGTTACAGTTCTGGGCACGTGGGGCGGTGAAGAGCTGGCAAGTTTTCAGGAAGCCGTTTATCCTTTTACCGAACAAACAGGTATCGGCATGGCATTCGAAGGTACAAGGGACCTTGCAGCAGTTCTTACTACCAGGGTAGAGGCAGGAAATCCTCCTGATATCGCAATACTTCCAAACCCGGGACAGATGTATGAATTAGCTGCCAAGGGTGCGACTGTTGATATCAGCCAGTTTATGGACATGGGTGAGCTTGGGACAGATTATGCACAGGCATGGCTGGATCTGGCAAGTTATGAAGGTACCCTCTATGGTATCTTTTATAAGGTTGCCAATAAAAGTCTTATCTGGTATAGCCCTTCAGCTTTTAATGAAGCCGGATATGAAGTTCCTGCTTCATGGGATGAGCTGATCGCATTATCTGACCAGATTGTAGATGATGGCGGTGCACCATGGTCAATAGGTTTTGAGAGCGATGCTGCAAGTGGATGGCCCGCTACAGACTGGATTGAAGACATAATGCTCAGGACGGCAGGACCCGATGTGTACGACCAGTGGGTCAGCCACGAAATAACGTGGACGGATGATGCAGTTAAAAATGCATGGGAAGTATTTGGTGAGGTAGTAGGTAATGAGGAGTATCAGTATGGAGGCACAACCGGAACACTTACAACTAATTTCGGAGATGCTGCCGCTCCATTATTTACGAGCCCGGCCGGCGCATATATGCATCGTCAGGCAAGCTTCATAACCGGCTTTTTCCCTGAAGGGCTTGAAGCTGGAACTGACTATGATTTCTTCCCGTTCCCTTCTATAGATGAATCATATGGGGTTCCGGTTCTTGGCGGAGCTGATTTGATAGTTATGCTTAATGATACACCCGAAGCAAGGGAGCTAATGAAATATCTGGCTACGGCTCAGCCGCAGGAAATCTGGGCTGGACGTGGCGGCGGTTTCATTTCACCAAATAAAGCAGTTAGTCTTGATTCTTATCCTGATGAACTTACAAAGAAAATGGCTGAAATGGTAGTAGGTGCCGAGGTATTTAGATTTGATGCTTCCGACCTGATGCCTGCAGCTGTTGGTGCAGGTTCATTCTGGACGGGCACCCTGGATTATGTGGGCGGTGAAGATCTGGATACAGTTCTTGAAGAAATCGAGCAGAGTGCTGTAGATGCTTATTAATAATGGTAAATATTGAATTGTGATAAGGTAAAGAAAGGTTAAGACAATCCCCTCTAAAGGCGGGTTGTCTTAACCTTAGCCGTTGCAGCAGGGGAGCGTTAGCTAATGAATGGAAATAAAAAATTTATAAAAAAATTCAATATCTGGCCCTGGATATACATAGCGCCTGCAATATTGATACTGGGGTTTTTTTTGGTCTATCCTATTGTCAATACAGTTTATCTTAGCTTTTTGGATGAAGGGTCAGAGAGCTTTGTCGGCCTGAGCAATTACATATTTGCTTTTAATAGCAAACCAATGTTGATTGCATTCAGGAATAACTTTCTGTGGCTTGTGGTATTTACAGCATTTACAGTTTCACTGGGCCTTATATTCGCAGTACTTTTCGACCGTGTCCGTTATGAACCTATCGTAAAATCGATAATCTTTTTGCCCATGGCAATTTCTTTTGTTGGCGCGGGTGTAATATGGAAGTTCGTATATTCATACAGGCCTGTGAATACGCCTCAAATTGGAGTGTTAAACGCGTTTTTAAGTAATTTTCCTGATTTTGAGCCAGTCGGCTGGCTGATTAACAAGGTGACAAATAATCTTGCCCTAATTAATGTAGGCGTCTGGATATGGGTAGGATTCTGCATGGTAATTCTTTCGGCAGCATACAAGGGTATACCAAAGGAGCTTACTGAAGCTGCACGCATAGATGGGGCTAACGAGTTGCAGGTGTTCTGGCGTATTACCATACCATTGATGAAACCTACGATTGCCGTTGTTGCTACTACAATGGTAATTAACGTGCTTAAGGTTTTTGATATAGTTTACGTAATGACGAATGGCCAGTTTGACACGGAAGTTATCGCAAACAGGATGTACAAGGAAATGTTTCAATTTCATAATTTTGGGAGGGCAAGTGCCATTGCCGTTATTTTGTTATTACTTATTATTCCGGCAATAATTATTAACGTACATAGATTTAGGGGGCAGGAATCTTTGTGATGAACAAAAAACTTACAAACTTTTTCCCGCGTGCTCTTTTGCATTTTACTATAATAGTCTTTAGCGTGATATGGATTATACCGTCACTGGGCCTTTTCGTAAGCTCTTTTAGAGGCAGGGACGATGTCTTATCGTCAGGATGGTGGACAGTTTTCGGTAACTTTTTTAATTTTAGCCAGTACACATTAGAAAATTATACAGAAGTAATTACTGCGAGCGGAATGGGCCGTGCCTTCCTCAATAGTTTAATAATAACCGTCCCTTCCACAATTCTTACTATAGCTATTGCGGCATTTGCAGCGTATGCTTTTGCCTGTATGGAATTCCCCGGAAAGCAAATGCTGTTTATCGTCGTAGTGGGTTTACTGGTTGTTCCGATACAGATGACATTAATCCCCATTTTAAGAATTTATAATAAAATGGGCCTGGCCGGGACATTTCATGGGATATGGTTAGCACATGCGGGGTATGGCCTTCCTCTTGCCATATATCTATTACGTAACTTTTTCAGTTCGATTCCAAGGGATATTTTTGAATCTGCCTCCCTGGATGGCGCATCGCACAATACCGCTTTCTTTCGTCTGGCCCTACCATTATCTGTTCCCGTATTATCATCTCTTATAATCTTCCAGTTTCTATGGGTATGGAATGATCTTCTTGTGGCGTTGATATACCTTGGGGGGACAGAAAGAGTTGCGCCGCTTACTTTGAGACTGAGCAGTCTGATAAGCTCGATGGGTCAGAACTGGCACTTACTTACTGCGGCTGCTTTTGTATCGATGCTTTTACCGTTAATCGTATTTTTCTCCCTGCAGAGGTATTTTGTCCGTGGAATTCTGGCAGGATCCGTTAAGGGATAATCGAAAAAAGCAAATACCGTTATTTTACAAGAGGAGGTATGTTATAAATTTTTATTTTTTAAAAGATTATTATTGAGAGGATGTTAGAAAATTATCATTATTACAAAAATATATACCGGATATGTCGGTCGCAGCACTTTTAAAGAAATATAGTATGAATGAATTCAATTATGCAAAAAGGAATATAATAAAAGGTGTAGTATGAAACATAATAAAGTTATATACCCTACGGATCCATGGCGGGTCAGAGAGGCAAGCTTCAGGAAGGAGTTCCTTAAGCGCAATGAAACAATATTTACTCTTGCAAATGGATATTTGGGTATCCGGGGAACCTTTGAAGAAACGGCTGGCAGCATAAAGCCGGCAACATTTATTAACGGGTTTTATGAAGCCATACCAATACAATACGGAGAGAAAGCATTTGGGTATCCTGGAAAAAAACAGGTTATGATATGTGTGCCTGAGGCAAAGAATATCGATTTGATTATAGACGGAGAGCGCTTCGATCTTTTAACCGGCAGGATATTGTCCTACGAGCGGACGCTTTATATGAGAAAAGGCATTCTCATAAGGGAAATTAAATGGGAATCAGAGTCCGGGAAACAGGTGCAGCTACAGATAAAAAGGATTGTGTCATTTTCCCACCTGCATCTGGCTGCTATCGAGTACACCGTCAGGCCTTTAAACTTTTCTGCTGAAGTAGAGCTGATTTCCGGTATAAAGGGAGGGACTAAAAGAAGGACCTCTTCCCGTGATCCCAGAAGAGCGGTTAATATGGGCAGGAATATTCTTGTAACGGGAAAAAATATCGTTAAGGATTACCGGGCTATTCTGCTCCAAAAAACCCGGTCGAGCGGCCTATCGGTTATGTGTGGAGTAGACCATCAATTTTCTGGTGAAAATGACGTAGTCTGCTCCAGTAAGATTAATAGTAGTAGCAACCTTTTAAGTTTTAAAACCAGATGTGAAAAAGATAATTATTTAACTCTTACTAAATATATCAGTTATTTTACAAGTATAGAGCTTCCGGAAAATAAGCTTCCGGATGCTCTTGAACGTGAGCTTGATAATGGGAAGCATATAGGATTTAGTAGTCTCCTTTCCGAGCAGGAGGATCATCTTAATAATTTCTGGAACCGCTTTGATATCCGGATTGAAGGAGATGATGCCTTGCAGCAGGGTGTAAGATTCAGTATGTTCAGTCTTCTCCAGGCGGCAACAGGTGATGGTCTGAGGAGTATTGCGGCAAAGGGTCTTACGGGTGACGGTTATGAGGGAAATTATTTCTGGGACACGGAAATTTATATGCTTCCTTTTTATACATATACCAGCCCGGAAATTGCACGCTCACTCCTGGAGTTCAGGTACCGGACCCTGGATAAGGCAAAAGATAGGGCAAGGGTGATGTCTCAGAAAGGGGCGCTTTTCCCATGGAGGACTATTAATGGAGAAGAAAGCTCTTCATATTTTCCCGCAAGCACTGCTCAGTATCATATAAATGCTGATATTATTTATGGTATCCGACAATATCTTGATGCTACCGGGGATACCGACTGGTTGAGGAAGCATGGTGCGGAGATTATTTTTGAAACAGCCCGTTTATGGGAGGACCTTGGCAGCTATATTTCTTCAAAAGAAGGAAAATTTTGCATTAATGAGGTAACCGGTCCCGATGAATATACGGTTATGGCTAATAATAATATGTTTACCAATGCGATGGCTTCGGAACACCTTGGTTTTGCAGCTGAAATTGCCGGCTATATCAGAAAAGAATTCCCTGAAGATTACAGGGATATAGCAGCCAGGATTGGTCTCTACGATGATGAAATAGAAAAATGGCGCAAGGCATCAGAAATGATGTACATTCCCTATAACCGGGGAATTGGTATCCATTCACAGGATGATTGTTTTTTAGATAGGGAGGTATGGGATTTTGCTTCAACTCCGAAAGACAAATTCCCCCTTATTCTTAATTATCATTATCTTGTCATATACCGTCATCAGGTCCTAAAGCAACCGGATGTAGTGCTTGCCATGTTTTTGCTGGGGCATCGCTTCCCTATATGGGACAAATGGCGAAACTTCAGATATTATGACCCGCTTACGACAGGAGATTCTTCTCTTTCCACCTGTATCCAGTGTATTGAGGCAGCTGAAATTGGCATGATAGAAGAAAGTTATTATTATTTCATGCGTACCGCCAGGATGGATATTGATGATGTTAACGGGAACGTATCCGATGGGATACATGGAGCAACCATGGGCGGAACATGGCTTGCCATTATTTATGGATTTGCAGGTATGCGCGACACGGGGAAAATTCTGGCTTTTAAACCTTTGATTCCGAAGGCCTTTAAAAGACTGGTGTTCAGGATTATTTACAGGGGCCGTCTCCTCGAAGTTGATATTAACACGCAATCAGTTAAATATAAGCTGATTGATGGCGAGGAACTTATAATAAGGCATGAAAACCAAGAGGTTACCCTGTTACACGGTCAGCCCTTTGAAGCAAGTCTGTGCCCGGCGCTAAAGGCAGTAATTTTTGATCTGGATGGGGTAGTGACAAACACTTCCGAATATCATTATCAGGCATGGAAAAAATTAAGCGATGAGCTTGGGATTCCCTTTGATAAGAATTTCAATAATAACCTGAAAGGTCTGGACAGGATGAAATCCCTGGAACTCATACTGAAAAGAGGCGAAGTAAAATTAGACAGGGACAGGAAAGCAGAATTGGCTGAGCGTAAGAATGGGTATTACAGGGAATTAATAGCACGGTTATCTTCGGAAAACATACTGCCGGGAATTAGCAGCTTCTTAAAAGAACTTAGAAA
>Ga0180433_10001999_pt1 | contig 32964 bp, 25 predicted proteins | sample SS_ome_8_FD_132980 | JGI IMG/M metagenome (GOLD analysis project Ga0180433, IMG submission 132980) | Hypersaline lake sediment archaeal communities from the Salton Sea, California, USA - SS_1_D_1 metaG | ecosystem: Environmental > Aquatic > Non-marine Saline and Alkaline > Hypersaline >...
GCAAAGCACGACTGTCACTTCTTCGATTCGAAGATATTCCACAACCCATCATCGGCGTTGAGCTCATCATCCCCGGTATTCCGATATATATATACTTCTCATCGATATTGATTTAGCCGAAGTGCTGCTCCGACCGTTCAATAATCGCATCCTGCAGGCCACTGCTGAGATCCACAAAGTAGGCGCTGTAACCCGCTACCCGTACGATGAGATTCTGATGCTTCTCGGGATTCTGTTGCGCGTCACGGAGGGTTTCCTTATCAACAATATTAAACTGAACATGACTGATGCCCAGGTCACCCCAGGATCTGATATAGCTTTTGAATATTTCCTTTTGGTGCCCCTTCAGCTGCGCGGGGTTAAATTTCTGATTGAGCAGATGATTATAGGTCTTCGTTGTATCTATCTTCGATGCCGATTTGAGCACCGCCGTTGGACCCTTCCGATCCATGTTCATCATCGGCGAGAGGGTTGCATCGGCAAAAGCTTCTGCATCTTTGCGTCCATCGGGCGTTGCCGGTGTGGTAAACGCAATCCCATAGGTGGCTGAGACGCCGCTTCCATCACCACGACAGGGATTGCCGAAGCGATCGGTAAACTCTGCCATCACCGCTGCCGTACGGTGATGCACGTCGACGGCGATATCATCGACATAATCGTCATCATTTCCGTACTTGGGCGCCCTGAGCATCAACTGCCTGATATCATCATACCCCTCCCAGTTCTTATCCATCGCCTGCAGGAGCTCATCCATGCTGACTTTCTTATCTTCGAAAACGACCTTCTTCACGGCTGCAATGGAATCCGCCACATTGGTTGGCCCGATGATGATACAGATATCATGAACACTCGAAGGATAGGCCCACTTTCTGCAGTCCTGGCCCTTTTCAATACACCCGTCGAGGAGCGCCGAATAAAAGGGCCTGGGCAGATACCGTTCGTAGAGGGTGCGGGATATGTTCTCTATCTTATTGAGCTTCCCGAAGAAGAAGCGAACCTGCTCCAGATACGCGTCCATGATATCATCGACCGAGGTAAATGTCCGCGGATCGGGAGTACGCGCTCCCCACTGCTCTCCCGTTTCCGGATTCACCCCCTGATGAAGAGCCCACCAGAGGCACTTCGGCAGGACGATGCCGCCATATGCACGACGTGCGATATTCTTGCCCGGGAGCTCGAGATACACGCAGCCGGTTATCGCATAATCCCGTGCGTCCCTGAGCGGAACCTTCCACGCATCCAGGAGCGGAAGAATTGACTTATCGTTGAAGAGCGACGGATAGCCGATACCGGTCGCAATAACATCGGTTACCTTCGAGAGGATCTCATCAGGAGTACCATCATGATACCTGAAGGCGATGCTCGGCTCCAGCGTCTTCATACTCTCGGCAGTCTCGAGAACAAGATAACTGAGCTCGTTGCTGACATCCCTTCCCTCCTCATCAATGCCGCCGAGCGTTATCGCCTGCAGGGAGGCCACGCCGCCGTACACCGCCGTCAACAGCGGGGAATAGACGAGACCCAGCTCATGAAATTTTACCCACAGCAGCTGCAGGAGCTCAAGCGTTTCTTCACGGCTGATCCTCCCCTCCTGCAAATCCCGCTCATAGTAGGGGCCGAACACCTTGTCGAAGCGAACGCCGATGCCGAGCGTTGAGTACTCAAGATATCGTACAATATGAATGAAGAAGAATGACTGTAGCGCCTCGAGGAGGCTTCGGGGAGGATATTCCGGAACGCGTTCACAGGTACCGGCAATCGTCTCCAGCCTCTTCCGGTCCTGCGGATTCGAAGCGCCTGCGGCCCTCTCCCGTGCCAGTGCCGCATAGCGCCGGGCGAATGCGATGACTCCTGCGAGGGCGATGATTACCGACTGGAGGAAATCTTTCTGATCGATGTAATCGGGAGGAACCTCACGATCAACCGCTGCAAGCCGCTCCGTCGCTTCTTCTATGATCCCTCTGAGACCGACGCGGAATATCTTCTCATAATCGGGAATGCCCAGCTCGGACCAGTGTGTCCAGAGGAAGGTACCTTCGAAGCGCCAGTATTTCAGCTCATCGCCCGTGAAGTACTTCTGATGAATATCACTCATGCATCTGCCCTTCCAGTATTCAACGAGCTCCGAGAGCTCCTGACGACCCTCCTCATCGAGAAGCGATTCTCCCTCTTCGCCGCTGACAACCCGCTTGACAGAGCGCCAGTTCATATCGATACCGAAATACAGGCCCTCGGGTGCTGAAACATTATTTCCGACAATTCGCTCCCAGTCCTGAATGTAGATGTCCATCCCCGTGAGAATCCGCTGAAGCGCCTTTGCCCGCCGCAGGATCATCGGTTCGCCCTCCGTTTCCCTGTAGGCTTCGGTCAACAGGCGGGATCGCTGAATATCAAGCGTTATTCCGGACCGGTACATCTGCCGTGACTGGTCCACCTCATAGCCGCGACGAACATTTCGAACCGCTTTAATGACGAGCTTGCTCTTTATATCTTCTGCTGTTAAATTCATCTTGAGCCTCCTCTCCGAATGGCTATCAATATGTCGAATATCATTCGGATTGTCAAATATTTTTCATTTTTTCTTGCTTTTTTTTGCACTCTCCTATCACATTCACTTTACGAGGGGCCAATATCTTTTTTTGAACTCTCCCTGCATATCTGTTAAGCTTTTCATCCTTTGAGAAGTCGATAATAGAGTGAGTTTGAAAAATATGAACTCCCTTTAAATACAGGATGAATCCTGTTCATTCTCAACCGAAACAAGAGGCATTGAAAACAGATGAAGGAGAAGAATACCTTAAACAAGCTCAGGGAACAGGAGCGTGGAGTACGGAGAAATCTTATCATGGATGCCGCAGAGCGAGTTTTCGCGACAAAACCCTTTGACAAGGTGAGCATGAGCGAAATTGCCGAGGAAGCCGGCATGGCAACATCATCCATTACACCTATTTCCCCAATCAGGAGTCCCTCTTCATCGAGGCTGCACTCAGAGATGCCGTTGCGCTCATTGAAGAGCTCAATCGGACTATACAAAAAGATGAGTCACTGAAGGTTGAAGAGGTTATCAATATCTTTATTGACTACTTCACCACCCACGATGCCTATTTCAGGATGATGGCCTTTTTCATGCTCTACGGCAATCTGAATCCTGAATCGGTTGAGAAGATAAACGATATCGTGCGACAGCTCCTTGCCGTTTTCGATGCCACCCTGAAACAGATGAAGTACCGCGAAGAGATCAGGCTCTTTTCACACTACTTCTTCGCAGCACTGAATGGAATACTCATCACCTTTCGCAAATATCCCGGAAGAAGCGAGGAAGAGGTCATCAGGCATATGAAGCGCCTCGGCAAGCTCCTCGCCGATTCTCTGATTGCTTCAGCGGATTGATTTTAGAGCATGATTGCATTCGCCCGGCGGCGAATGTCACTCTCAGGCTCTCCTGAACATGGCTCCCGGCAACGCCCGCGCCCTATTCATATTTCACTGAAGGGGCCACTCACCGGGACACTATCGACTGCATCCCGGGCAAATAACCTGTGGGTAATGAGCCGGAGGGAAACAACTGAAAACATACTAATGTCGACGAAAATAATCTCTGGTTAAGGAGACGACTTTTCCGGATAAAACGAGAATTGCAATCAGATTGGGGAAGGCCATGAGTCCCAGAGCGAAATCACCGAATGCCCACACAATTTCAAGAGAGACCACAGCACCGATGAAGTGAACGATACAGTACATAATGCGATAGGGCATTACCCACCTGCTTCCGAAAAGGTACTCCGTTGCCCTGTCACCATAGTAGGACCAGCTGATTGCCGTAGATATAGCAAAGAGAAAGACGCCGCAGGTAACGATGAGATAACCGAAATCCCCCAGGAGTGATCGTAAACCGACATTGAATGCCCAGCTTGTGAGGGGAGAACCGTTCTGCGAAAAGGAACCGACCAGATATACGTTTTCATTCGAGATTGCCGATCCCTCTTTACCGACAAAAGACGGAATGCCGTCAGCTACCCTCACCGTTCCACTAAACGGTTTGTAATGATCGACATCCTGAAAACTTAATGCGATAACAGGCGTTCCCGAGATTATCCACTCATCACCCTCTCGTGCCGCTCCTTCAACAACACTGTGATTCCTCACAAAGCGAACACCCACTGCGCTGCCTTCGACGACCTGAAATTCCCCCTCGAAGAGATCCTCACTCCTGATAACGCCATTTACCCCTACTTCAGCATCTGCCCTGATGATGCTAATTGCCTCCTGCCTGATGAAAGCGGAGGCCATGCCTGCCTTCTTCTCATGCCATACACCGGTGGTCACGATGATTAAACCGGTAATGGTGCAGATAATAAGGGTATCGAGAAAGGGTTCCATGAGCGCAACAGTTCCCTCGCGCACCGGCTCCCTGGTCTTTGCTGCCGCATGAGCGATGGGAGCACTCCCCTGACCGGATTCATTGGAGAAGAGCCCCCGCTTCACCCCCCAGGTCATAAGAAACAGCCATGTCGAACCGGCGAACCCGCCAATTTCAGCCTTTGTGCTGAATGCTGAAGTAAATATCTCGGAGACAGCCGATGGTACTTGATCATAGTTGAGGATGAGAACGGCCAGTCCCCCGATGAGATAGATGAGCGCCATGGCGGGAACCAGTCTGCTCGTGACCTTCCCGATTCTTCGTATGCCGCCGATGATGACCAGCCCGACCACCGTGGCCGAGAAGAGCCCGGTGATATAGGTCGGCAGCGCGAGATCGGTCTTAAGCTGATCAGCCATGGTGAAGGATTGAATTGAATTCCCCTGGCCGAGCGACGAGAACACCGCGCAGAGCGCAAAGGTGACCGCCAGCCATTTCCACCGCTTCCCCAGCCCCTTTTCGATATAGTACATGGGGCCGCCCGATGCAGAACCATCAGGATTGATGTTGCGATAGTGATGGGCAAGGGTGCACTCAGCGAACTTGAGGCTCATGCCAAACAGTGCGGTAATCCACATCCAGAAAAGCGCGCCGGGGCCGCCATAGTGTATCGCAGTCGCGACGCCGGCGATATTGCCTATCCCAACAGTCGCGGAGAGAGCCGAGGTAAGCGCCTGAAAGTGATGAATATCACCCTCATCATCGGGATCATCAAACTTACCAGTAATTGCACTGAAGCTGTGTCCCAGCTTGCGCAGCTGTATGAACCCTAACCGAAGGGTGTAAAATAAACCGGTACCCAGCAGGAGGAGCACCAGAAGGGGGGGAAACGAAATCCCCATATTCTCAGGAAACGACCAAACATATTCCGCGAGCGTGTAAACAACCGACCTGATTATTTCCATAGGTTAACTTCCAACAAATTCGAAATTGAGCGTTATCGTGAGTTATACAACATATCAAAATTCAAATCAACATTATGGGCACCTCAAAAACTCTTTTCAACCTGCGAAACCGATGAAATGAAAAGTGTTTTACTTATTGAGCCGCCCACAGCGATACGACGTCGCGCATGCCAGCGAAAAAAAGCTGTCCCGGGGGCATCATATTAAGAGTCTTTAGAAACCCCGTAGATTACAATACAGGTTGATTGGGCACGCGTAACAGGAAGTGAAGATATGTGAATCAGTAAAAATAGTCAAGACATAATCACAAGCAAATTCATACGGCGCGCCTGAAGCGATATGTGAACAGAGCCCCCCAACGAAGAAGCGGTTGACTAGAAACGGTATCTGAACGATATGTTCAAGCCATCGCAGGCGATACTGCTTGTGCTGAGGAAATCGCTCTGGGAATTGAATCGCGGCGAGAGGATAATTGAAACATCATCTGAACGAATAGAGGACTGCTTTCTCTCATTATATTTACGAACATGATGATAGGAGTAAATGACATCAGCGGCTGTCGCACAAATCCATAGAGCGAATGAGGCGATAACCATGTTCACATACATTTTATTTTCATAGATATCTGCATTACCCGTGTTCTGATCGCCATTATCACCGCTATCAGTAGAACCGAATCCGCTTGCCAGAATGAAAAAAGATAAGGGAATAACCAGCGCACCGGTTTTCACCACGCAGAACGTGGCTCCCAGCGAGGTATATCCATCTCCGGTTAAAGAACTCCCACTTCTGAAGGGTATCAGAGAAATTGCTGCTGCCCGCTTCGGAGAATAGATTCGCTCTTTTACCGACGATTCAGTCGGTGCGCCTTCCACTTCAATGCGACTGACCTCCTCTCTGCTAACCACGATCTCATCAATTTTATCGACATCCTTTCGCACGGTGTAACTCTCCGGATTCTCGAGAACGATAAAGCCCGATAGCACGGTGCCATCTTTTCGGTGAATGCGGACCTTATTTTTATATTTATCTGTCTCTACCCTTCTGAGTACAAACTGACGGGGTATTTGAACTTTTATTCCGTTCGCCTTTTTCACGGTAATCTCGGTATCGGTTTCTTGTATCACATCCCCTTCAACGATTGATCCATCTTTTAAGAAAACCGATTCGGCATACCCTGATACAACAGCCAGCACAGAAACACCGATACAGCATAAAACTGTTATGAACACATTCGTCTTCTTTCGCATAAGAGAGGATATCCTTTTATCTCAAAAATAGTTCTGCAATGAAATGGTTCTCGAAAACCACTCCTGAGCCTCTTTTCGGGCAAACCGCCTTTCGGCAATCGATAGAGTATATTCGAAACAAAACGGCATAAAATACAATAACTTTTCGCCCCGGCAATGAAAAAGTCCCCTCCTCACTTCGTCGTTTCCGCGAACAGTATAATATGAATTTTTTTCATTGATAAATACACCGAAGCGTATACAGTGAGCAGATCAAAACGGTTTTCCCACTATTTGTACGTTACAGCAGCTAAGAGGTTTTCTCTCATCGTATCGCTTTATACACCGGGGGCACCGATATCAGATAAATAAGGAGGTACTGAGAATGTCAGAACAAGAGAGCTCGCGGGATCATCAGCTTCTGCAGAAGGGCATGACTTGGCAGGATTCCGTAGACGAGGATGATTTTATCCCCCATATCCCGAAAGATGAATTCGATCTCAGGATTGCAAATGCAAAAAAATCACTGGAGAAACATGGCGTTGACGCCATGGTGCTCTTCTCCTACGACAATAAATATTACTACGGCGGTTACCGCGAATCGAACATCAGATACAGTCATCGATGGCGGCACTGCGTTATCGTCTCGCAGGAACACGATCCCGTCTTTGTCGGTGAGTCGGTTCTGAGCAACAGCGTCCGGCGGACAACGTGGATCACAGACCTCCGTTCATGGAGTGAGATTAAATTCTGGCGACTTCCCACCAGGTTCATCGATGTTTTCGTAGACACCATGATCAATCTCCATCTCGACAATAAGGTGATCGGACTCGAGTATGGCCCGGAATACGTTATTGAGGTTTCTGTTGATGAGATACGGGAGATAGAATCTTCTCTCCCCAATGCAACCTTCGTCAGTGCTGACAAGGTCGTCTGGGAACAGCGCATGATAAAAACACCGTGGGAGATCGAGCTCATGCGCATTACATGCGAAAAAGCCGGACGGGTCCTGGAGCATGGCTGGCGAGCGATAAAACCGGGCAATACCGAACGCGATGTCCACCGTGCGCTCTGGGAGCAGTACGTCCGTGAGGATATGTACGATGCGATCGACATCACCAATGTTACCCTGTTCATGTGTGGATCCGATGCTCCCGGGAAGTGGCGGCTGGTCACCACCCCCTTCTATGATCGGGTCATCAGGGAGGGAGATCAGGGATTCTCCGACAGCGGTCCAACCTATAAGGGATACTGGACTGATTTTCAGCGATCCTTTTATGTGGGGAAGAAGCTTCCTCCGAAACTCGCCGATCTTTCGAAGTGGGGTCGCGATGCCTATCTCAATACCGTCAACAATATCTTCCCGGGAATGCGCGGCTGTGATGTTTTCGAACTGGCGAAAAAGGAAACCTACCGGCAGGACTGGAATCAAGCCGTCCCCATCGATTTTGTGGGACACGGAATAGGCCTCCTCAATCACGAGCAACCCTGGCTCTCACCGGATGATCTCACCGAGTTGAGACCGGGCATGGTGATATGCGTTGAGGTGGGGTGTTTCGGGGACGATCTTATCTTCTTCGGCAATATGCCCGAGGACATCTACGTCGTGACCGACACCGGACTTGAAAAGCTCGGTATCGATTTTCCGATCGATATCTGTCTCTGTGGATAGCTCCCGGATGTGCAGGGAGGCTTCGCCCGTTTCGTGCAGATGAACCTGCATCCGCGTCATGAATTGTGTGCTCTTTTTTTAAAGAAAAGTTCTTGTTGATGAGGTAAATGCTATGGCAACCCGGAACGCCTTTATCGATCACAACGAATCAGAATATCAAACGGGCGGAACGAGAGCGTGGATGATACTCATACTCCTGAGCCTGTCGTTTATGTTCGATTATATCGATCGAATGGTGATCGCCTCACTCCTCCCCTTTATCAAGCAGGACTACAACGTCTCCGATCGGATGCTCGGTGCTCTCACCGGCATCGTGTCCCTCTTTATTGCCCTCTTCGTCCTCCCCGTCTCACTGCTCGTCGACCGATGGAGCCGGCGCAAGATGGTCTCGCTGATGGTGCTCTTCTGGAGCCTGGCAACTCTGGCATGCGCCTTTGCGAAGGATTACAATCAACTCCTCATCGCCCGGGCTTTCACCGGTCTCGGTGAAGCGGGGTACGGACCGGCAGCTATCGCCATCATCGCTGCAGCCTTCCCCATGGAATCACGGGCGAAAGCTTCGGGTATTTTCGACGCTTTTGCGCCCATCGGTTCGGGTATCGGGTTTCTGTTGGGGGGGTATATCGGTCTTCACTACGGCTGGCGTCATGCGCTCGGCATCGTTGCTGTTCCGGGAATTATTCTGGCATGTATATACTGGTTCACCCCCGACTATAAAACGGTGCCGCTCGTTGAGCAGGGAGACAAATCTTCAACCGCTTTCTCCGGCCTCGGTGAATCCTTTAAAGGGCTCTTCAAGATACCGACACTCTGGTACGTCTATCTCGCCTTCGCAATGAACTTCGCAGTCAATACCCCGATGCTCACCTGGTTGCCATCATACTTCCACCGCTTTCACGGCATGGACGAGCAGCGGGCTGGCACCATGGCAGGAAGCCTCGCCCTGCTGATCCTCGTCGGGGCACCACTCGGCGGTTTTCTCGCTGACCGCTGGATGAGAACCCGTCGGAATGCCAGGCTTGTGCTCTCGGGCCTGACCTCACTCTCCTCAGCCGTCATTCTTCTCGCGGCGTTTCTCCTCCCCCACACGGTTGCTTTTGCACCGCTGCTTGTCTGCTTCGGCATTCTTTCGGTTGCTTTTCTCGCCCCCGGACAGGCGGTTATTCAGGATGTTGTCCATCCGGGTCTCAGAGCACTCGCCTACGGTATTAATGTGGTTATCCTCAACCTGCTGGGCGCCTCATGGTCCCCACTCTTCCTCGGTGAGCTGTCGGATCGCTTCGGCCTTGACACGGCATTTCTCTTCCTGCCGCTCTTCGGGGTGCTTGCCGGCATTCTCTTTCTCGTCGGTTCGAGAAAATATGAGCGCGATCTCGGAAGAGTCAAAAAAGTAATGCTGTTCGAGGAGAAAGTTTAGCACTCATTACCTCAGGCGGCAAAGGTCAGCTTGGTCCCCGACATATTGACGATGAATCCATCGGGCATCGCCTTTTCTATTTCGAGAATTGCATTCCGTCCCGTACAGTGGGTCGGGATCACGTATGTCGGATTTATCTCCTTGAGCCCCTTAACGGTTGGCGGGATGACCGGAGCGAGAGTTGGACCGGAGAGGTGGAACCCCCCCATAACCGCATGTATATTCTCAACACCGGCGACCTCCCTGGCATAGTGCACGGTATTGACGATGCCTGAATGCGCACAGCCGGAGAGCACCACGAGCCCTTTCCCCTTGAGATTGACCACCAGTGCAGTATCATCAAGAAAGTCTTCCTGCTTCTCCACACCATCATCCTGATAGAAAAGTCTCGGATCTCCCTTCTCGAAATCCGTTTTTCTCGGTATCTCTCCTAAAAAGAGCACATCGCCATCAAGAAGCTTGTAGGGATCCTTCGTCGTGACAATTTTGAGGCCAGCCTCCTCGGCTTTCTCCCGCGTAAAGGGGGGAAATAGTACCTTAATCTCCTCGGTTATCTTCATGTATCGCGGATTTCGAAAGGCCTCAGGATGGACAATCAACTCGAGCCCCTTCTTCCCGACCCGCTTCATGAGCTCTTTCATGCCACCGACGTGATCGAGATGCCCGTGAGAGAGCGCGGTTGTTTCAATGCTGCTCAAATCCAGGCTCAGCGCATCGGCATTGAATGCCGCACCCTGTTCAGAAAAACCAAAGTCGAAGAGCATGCTCCGCGCCGCCTCACCTTTCGTCACCGTTACCACCGCAGAAAAGCCATGCTCGGCCAGGATAGAGTTCTTCACCTCCATATCCTTGAGCGGCATTGCCCGCGTAACGATTTCAGTGTTATCCAAGGAGGTGAGATCAACATAATTATCCTGTAGTGTCAGGATCTCAATTTTATCAACTTCATTTATTGACACAGTCATAACGCCCCCTTCTCTCTGTTAATATTGTAAGAGTCTTTACGACCTTTAAAACGAGCTTTTATACTCCCCTAATATATTGTAAAAGTCAAGAGAAAAGCTATTGAGAAATTACTCCGCGATCTGCCAGGTTATGAAAGAGGAATCCCCGTACCTCGACAAGATCCCCATAGCAGTTTACCAAATATTTTTCATCTGAGATATGCAGCATCCATCGGCGGTTATTTTCTTTGAGCCTCTGTGGTTTTATACATATATCTCTACCATTTTACTATGCAGAATCGAGCAATTAATCAAAAGGGGGAGGATATATATCCTCCCCCCGTGAACGCTGTGAGATATTTTTATCCCCTTAACTCACTTTGCGTTCGTCGTCATCAACAACCTCATAATCGGCATCGTATACCTTCTCACCGGTTTCCGCACCACCGTACTGATATGCATCAGCATTATCTTCAGCAGACGCTGTATTATGCGTTGCATGTTCAGCACCGGCATTCATCTTCCCGGCAAGTGATTGAGCAGCCTGCTCAAGAGACGATCGTGCATTTCGAATTGCCATCAGATCATCCGATTCAATCGCTCTCTTCAGATTGCTGATGGCTGACTCAACCGACACCCGATCAGACGAATCAATATCACCGCTCTGCATCATCTTTTCCGTCGCATAAATCGCACTGTCAGCTTCATTCTTCGCTTCGATGAGTTCACGCAGCTTCCGATCTTCTTCAGAATTCACCTCGGCATCATCGACCATTCTCCTGATATCATCCTCGGAGAGGCCACTTGAAGACTCAATCCGTATCTTCTGCTCTTTGCCGGTACCGAGATCCTTCGCTGACACATTGACAATGCCATTCGCGTCGATATCGAAGGTAACCTCTATCTGCGGGAGCCCCCGCGGTGCCGGCGAAATACCGACGAGCTCAAAACGACCGAGTGTCCTGTTCTGTGCGGCGAGCTCTCGCTCCCCCTGAAGAACATGCACCGAAACGGCCGGTTGATTATCCTCAGCGGTCGTAAAGATCTGGCTCTTCTTCGTCGGAATGGTAGTATTCCGCTCGATAAGCCGTGTCATGACACCACCGAGTGTTTCAATACCCAGCGACAGCGGAGTCACATCGAGGAGCAGAACATCATCAACATCACCGGCAAGCACACCGCCCTGTATGGCGGCGCCGAGCGCCACAACCTCATCGGGATTCACTCCCCGGTGCGGCTCCCGACCGAATATCCTCTTGACGAGATCCTGGACGAGCGGTATTCTCGTCGAACCACCCACCAGTATTACCTCATCGATCTCGCCCGGATTCAAGCCGGCATCCTCGAGCGCCCGCGTACAGGGTCCCTTGGTCGACTCAACCAGGTCAGCAATGAGCTGCTCGAACTTCGATCGGTTCATCGTAAGGAGCATATGCTTCGGGCCGCTCTGATCGGCGGTAAGGAACGGAACATTAACGTCAGACTGCATCTTGCTTGACAGTTCTATCTTCGCCTTCTCTGCTGCCTCCTTGAGGCGCTGCAATGCCATCTTATCGCCGGAGACATCGATTCCCGTTTGCTTCTTGAACTCCTGAATGAACCATTCCATCACCCGCTGGTCGAAATCGTCACCACCGAGATGCGTATCACCATTCGTCGCTTTTACCTCGAAGACGCCATCGCCAAGCTCGAGAATCGAAATATCAAACGTCCCTCCACCGAGGTCGTATACGGCAATTCTCTTACTCGCCTTATTCTTATCAAGACCATAGGCAAGCGCAGCCGCAGTCGGCTCATTGATAATCCGCTCAACTTCAAGACCCGCGATGCGTCCCGCATCCTTCGTGGCCTGTCTCTGCTCATCATTGAAGTACGCCGGAACCGTAATAACCGCCTTTGTTATCGGCTCTCCCAGGTAATCCTCGGCGGTCTGCTTCATTTTCTGCAGAATCCTCGCCGATATCTCCTGCGGGGTAAATTCACCCGCATTCGTCTTTACGGTTACACCACCCTTTCCGTCATCACTGACCGTGTATGAGACTGTTTTACTCTCATTCTGAACTTCGCCGTATCGACGTCCCATGAACCGCTTTATCGATCGGATGGTGTTTTCAGGATTCGTAATAACCTGATTTTTAGCAACCTGACCGACTAATCGCTCCCCCTTGTCGGTGAAGGCCACTATTGAGGGAGTTGTTCGCTGCCCTTCAGCGTTCTGAATGACGACCGGCTCACCTTCAGACATAACGGATACAACTGAATTCGTTGTTCCGAGGTCTATTCCTATAATCTTACTCATGGTATCCTCCTGTTTTCAATTTGCATGTAAAATATTCATAAATAAGAACAATCTTCTCTTGTAGTTACATTGAAAGTCATTCTGTGCCCTACAATCCTCCCCGCTCATCACAATGTTTAACGGGAAAACAGCCATGCTGATGATAGCTGTTTCCCCGTTCACCCGTCAGCGGGTATTAGTGAACGCTTATCTCGATTTTCCTCGGTTTGACCTCCTCCTTCTTGGGAAGGTGAATAGTCAGAACACCATCCTCGACTCCTGCCGATATCCTCTCGCCATCAATATCGTTTCCCACTCTGAAACGTCTCTGATAATTGTGCAGTCGGTACTCGCTGTATTTCAGATCATCTCTGTTATACTCACTTTCATCGATCGTTCCGCTTATCATGAGCTCACCTTTATCGAGCGTCACTGCAATATGTTCTCTATCCACAGCCGGCATATCCGCATGCACCACATACCCTTCTTCAGTCTCATAAATATCAACAGGGGGCATGATTACGCGTTCAACTTTATGATTTGTATTCTTCTGTGCTTCAGCCATGACAGCACCTCCTCTTACTGTATCTCAATCTTCTTCGGTTTTGCTTCTTCGCTTTTGTTCAGCGTAACAACCAATACGCCATCCTTCATCGAAGCTGAAATACTTTCACGATTGACGCCGCGCGGCAGCCGGAATGTTCTCTTGTAGGTACCGAAATCCCGCTCATCGCGAAAATAGTTCTTTTCAGCATCCCGATCTCTTCTTCCTTCAATAACAAGGCTACCGTCAATTAATTCCACGTTGACATCATCTGCTTTTAATCCCGGTAATAAGGCGTGTATTTCAAAAGTATTATCCTTTTCATAGAGATTTATACGAGGATAATCCGACATATATTCACTAACCGGAAAACCACAGAAAAAGTCGTTCAAAACATCATAAGTAGTGTACATGATATTACCTCCATAATGAATTATATTCATTATTGTTAGCACTCATATGAAGTGAGTGCTAATTTTATATTAATAAAATACAACCAATATAAACAAACGTCAAGTATCAGGGAGATTTTTTTGATTAATTTCGATGAAAATTATACATTATCTGTAAATTGTTTATTGAAATGGGGTTTTTCTGTTTATTTAATATTAATTTCAAATATTTGAATACAATTGAGCCGAATCAATGAGACTTCGTGCACCTGTGAATTATTTATTTATCGCCTAATACCAAATGCCACCGATTAGCCATCTCGGCACTCTTTGAATAACTGAATAGCTATCCGGTAAAAGGCTCAAATCCGGTTTCGGAATATGATATTCTTCGAATCCATAGGTGAATTCGCCAGTGCCCTCTCGACTTGTAGTTCCCCTTTAAGCGTCGGTATGGTCGAAATCGAATAATATGAATCTCTGGAAACAGGAAATTTCTGTCCGGAGCTTGTTACGATAATCAGCCTCAACAGCGAACAGGGATTACTCCTCACGGCCGTTCGGCAACCGTTATAAAAAGTGACATTCTGTTCCTGTTTCTCCAGACAACGATCTCCAGCGTCTTGCCGATAGGCGTTTTCTCAACCACCGCGACGAGATCTTGAAAATTCCCAATCTCCTTTCCACCGGCACGGATGATAACATCACCAACACGAATGCCACCACGCGCGGCCGGGCTTTTCTCCACAACTGCTCCAACGAGCGCACCCTCGGTTGAATCCAGGCCGAGCTGTTTTGCATACTGTTCTGTAAGAGGAACAATGCTTACACCGATATATCCCCGCTGTATCTTCTTGTACTTCTTCAACTGTGCGAGCACCGCCTTCGCGCTGTTGATCGGAATGGCAAATCCGATACCCAGACTGCCGCCTGTCCGCGAATAGATCATTCTGTTTATACCGATGACCTCACCATTAATATTAATAAGCGGACCGCCGGAATTGCCCGGATTAATCGAAGCATCGGTCTGAATATGCGATTGTGACCTGCCCATGAGATCGACATCCTTTCTCCCCGTTGCGCTGATGACACCAACGGTAAAGGTCTTATCCAGTCCAAACGGATTGCCAATGGCAATTGCCCAATCGCCAACCCGAACAGCATCTGAATCGCCGAGGAATGCCGGTTTCAGTTTCTCATCCGGTTCTATCTTCAGAAGGGCGATATCGGTATACTCGTCCGAACCAACGACCTTCGCATCGTATACCTTTTCATTAATCTTTACCTTAACCCTGTCAACACGAGCAACAACATGATGATTGGTGCAGATATACCCATCTTCGGAAAGAATAAATCCCGTTCCAAGTCCCGTGCGTTTTTGCGTCCTTGATTGAGGCTGCTTCGGCATGCCAAAGAAGTCCCTGAAGAAGGGATCATTGAAAAAAGGGTGCTGCGGCAGCTTTACCGTCTGCTCCGTGCTGATGAACACGACCCGATCGCTGTACAACTCAAATATCTCACGGAATGACGTCTGAACATCCCACGCTTTCGCCACCTCGTCATTCTTCTTGAGGGGTGATTCCTCCTTTGAGCCGAAAACCGACTCGTCGCCTCTACCGTCGGTACTATACCACACGAACAGGATAATCGCTACGGTACATATTCCCAAATACAAAATCGATCTCGCACGCTTCCATGAATTCATAGAACTGTCCTCCGCTGAGAAATTATATTCCCGTTTTAATGTACAATATATCTTATTAGAACACCGTATCAGTATTTTGTTTCACCAATAAATATGCCGAATCGCCATACTGATAATCTGAGCCCCCTCTCGGCTCTGCTGAAAGGTGGTTCTTGTATGATGAGAGGTATTCCGCAGGAGTATAGCTGCTTCAGTCCGTTCTGGAAATTAACAGGATTTTGTTCGCTTAACAGTTACTCTGCCATTGTTTCTTTTAATAAAGCAGGTGCGGTTACCTATCACGCCGGGCGTGGCGCCCCATCCGATGGAGGAAAATACTCTCATCAGTCAAATACAATACTCGTAACATGGTGAATTCCTCTCACGATATCGTACTGTTGAACACGAGCACGTATCAATACATTACTGCTCGAAAGAGCAAATTCACTGAGATGAGGATGTTTTGACAGGTAAAGCTCTCGCATATCATCGGATACGTTTTCCATCTCAGCGATCCCCGAAACGGTTACCCCTATCGCTTCCTGCGTGTCGGATTGCTCATTTGATCTGTTATCAACAAAGAGTGAAATCCGTGCGTTTTTACGCATGTTGCTGTATTTTCTGGTTTCTCTTGGTGTCGTGAAAATGAAATATCTGAGATCATCCGTTACCGCAAAGGCGATCAGGTTGGTGCGCAGCTCATCTCCCCCGCCGGTTGCGAGAACTGCAAATTTCTGTTTTTGAAAGAGATCTCGCAACACCTCTCGTAATTCTTCTTTCATCGTTCCATCAATTCTTCACAGGTATTATTTTGTTCCCGGATATGTTCTATCATACCACCCTTCCGGCTTCTGTTCAAATGCATGCGCCCTGAATGCACGCTGCTCCCTGTCATTTGTTGCCGGAATCAGATCAAATTGAAAAACATCAAATAATGAGCAACAGCTTCTCGTTATGATTACGCAGCAAAATCCGTATCGGCGAGATCAAGGGAGATGAGATGCTCACAGGGCCTTGACTGTCATGCCTCCGTCAATGACAAGCACGTTCCCGGTGATAAACGATGCTTCTTCGGAGGCAAAAAAAACAACCGCACCTGCCACATCCTCGGGTATCCCCAGGCGGCGCATCGGAATTCCCCGTATCATCTTCTCACGGTATTTTTCATCCGATTCGAGGGGGGCGAGCATATCGGTCTGTATGGGGCCGGGACACAGAGCATTTACAGTAATGTTATACCGTGCCAGCCCGACAGCGTTTGACCGGGTCAAGCCGATGAGGCCGGCCTTCGAAGAGCCGTACACCGGCAGTAATCCGGAACCACGAATCCCTTCAACGGAGGAGATATTCACAATGCGACCGCGTTTGCTCTTTTTCAGATGAGGTACCGCCGCACGCGTAATCCTGATCACACCGATAAGGTTGATATTAAGCACCCGGGCCATATCCTCATCCCGCACCTGTTCGATGAAAGATGCCGAACCGATACCCGCATTGTTTACCAGCAGATCAATCCCACCAAACGTCGAAACGGTTTCGTTTACCATGCGGTCAACATCGCTCTGCAGTGAAACATCGGCCATGATAACATGAGACACCCCGCCGGCCTCCCGTATCAGCTCCCCTGTCTCTGCAACCCGCTCAGCATTGATATCAACGACGGCAACCGTGCAACCCGCCTGAGCGAGACGGAGGGAAATTGCCCGTCCTATCCCACCTCCTGCTCCCGTAATCAGAGACCGAACTCCCTTTAAATTAAACATGGCTAGTTCCCCTTGAGTTTCTCCTCGAATAGTTCCGGTGATATCGGCGGTGAAAAAAGGTACCCCTGAAATTGATCACAATCGTGGGCAAAGAGAAAATCGAACTGGTCCCTCGTTTCAACGCCCTCGGCAACAACCTTGAAACCGAGATTATGCGCCAGGTCGATAATTGTCCTCGCGATTGTTCCTGACATCTTATTGGCAGGGAGATCATCGACAAAGGATTTATCGATTTTAAGCGTATCGATAGGATAATCCTTGAGCTTGCTCAGCGACGAGTACCCGGTCCCGAAATCGTCGATGGAGATAGCAATTCCTCTCCGGTGCAGCTCATTAAGCTTGCGGATGCTCTCCTCCTCATTAATCATGATGCCGCTCTCGGTTATTTCCAGTTCCATCCATCTCGGTTCGAGACCGGTCTCCTCAAGGATACGTGCTATATTCTGAATCAGATCAGGCTGCTTGAACTGGAAGGGCGATAAATTTACTGCTACCCGTCTCGGCGAAAATCCCAGATCCTGCCAGCTCCGATTCTGCTCACATGCCCTGTGCAAAACGTAATAGCCGATATCAACGATAAAACCGCTCTTTTCAGCGAGGGGGATAAACTCGTCAGGAGGAATGAACCCTTCTTCCGGCGACTGCCATCGGATCAGAGACTCCATCCCTATAATGCTTCCAGCACGGTCCACCTTGGGTTGATAATAGAGGATAAAATGATTGTTTATCAGTGCAGACCGCATACTCTTTTCACGCTTCAGTCGATTCATCATCTCCCTGTTCAGAAGGGCATCAAAATAGCGCGAGGTGTTTCTCCCCTGCTCCTTGGCTAAATACATTGCGGACGTGGAATTTTTCATCAGTAAATCCGCATTCGCACCATCATTGGGATAAAGGCAGAGCCCGATGCTCGAAGTTATCTCAAGTTGATTATCTTCTATCTGAAAGGGCTCCGAGAAGATCCGATGAGTCTTCAGCGTAATCGCATCGATCTTATCGAGGTTCGACATCTCCTGCGGACTTCCGATATCGCACAGAAGCACCATGAATTTATCCCCCTCAAATCGCGCTACCATATCTTTCCTGAAGTACATTCCCTTCAGCTCAGACGCAATCCGCTGCAGGAGCTTATCGCCCACCGCCATGCCGTACATATCGTTTATAATCTTGAACTGATCTATACCGATGCACATGACGGCAAAACGCTCTGAGCGCATGATCTCGGTTTGAATCCGATTTCTTAACATATCCTTGTTCGGTAGATCGGTCAGGGGATCATAGAACGTGAGTTTGAAGATGTGCTCCTCGGCCTCCTTCCGCTGCGTAATATCGATTATAACATATTCCACGATATTCTTATCCGCTCGCAGCTTCGCCGATATATTAGCCCAGAATATCGAACCATCCATGCGCTGAAACTGCACCTCCCTGTTATACACCTCTCCCTGAGAGGCAATCTCGCCGTGCACCTTTTCCTGGAGTGCGGAATCAACATACTTATCGTGAATGCTCTCTCCAAAGAATTCATATTTTGAGGAATAGCCGAATATCCTGAACCCCAGATCATTGGACGCAAAAACAATACCGGTTTGGAGATCGGCGGAAACCATTCCCACAAGCGCATTCTCATAAATCTCCCGGTACTTCTCTTCGCTTTTCCGAAGATCTCTCTCGGCCTGAACAATGTTGTTCACATCGATAGCGATGCCCCGGATCCTAATCTCATCAGAATCATGATACGCCGCAGAATAAATATCAACGGGCAGCACTTCTCCATCTTTTTTCAGCAAGCTGTATCGCTCGCCGGAAAACTGTTTCCCCTCCAGCGTTTCGGTAATCCGCCGAATCGCGCGGTCACGCTCAACAGGGATAAAAAGGTCAAAGGCATCCATTTCCAAAAACTCTTCCCTGGAGTACCCGAGCAGCTCAGTGGCCCGGCGATTCACAAAGGTAAATCGACCCGTGCTATAAAACTCAAAAACCATCTCCGGAAGCGATTCAACCATCTCCCGGTATTTTCGCTCGCTCTCCTCAAGGGCCTGCTCCGCTTTCTTACTGTCGGTGATATCACGAGAATTCAACACATAACACATGATCCTGTTCTGCTCATCCGCAATCCGCTTAACCGCGCTTTCGTGAAATCTCCACATCTCATCATTGTGCTGAATGCGAAATTCGGTATACATCAGATTCGAGAGAGGCGATCGTCCAATCAGAAGCTCTCTGATTATGTTCATATCTTCAGGATGAACATAGCTGAGGATATTGTCACCGGTGAGGTCAAGCGGATTAAATCCGAGAATTCTCACCACCGAGTCGCTCACATAGAGAATAGTCCCATCATTGGCGATAACCGAGATAATCTCGGTCGTGTTCTCAATAAGAAGCCGATAATGCTGCTCGGTCAGGAGGAGCGCTCTTCTGGTTCGCTTTATCTCACCGATATCCCTGATAAGGCCGATCGTTCCGATGAACGATCTATCGTCATCACCGGCATACTCATACAGCCCAATGGCTATCACCTCGCCGTCCATACAGATATCACCACGGAATCCCTCCCGCGTTAATAACCGCACTCTGAGATTCCTGGTTATGCGGTTCCCCGTCCGCTTCTCATCAAAGAGGAGCGGCATCTTTTCAACACCGGTAACGACTCCTTTCAATCGCGGGAGAACGGTGGAGCGCTGCACATTGTTGATATCATCAGGATGAATGATTGCATTAAAGTGCCTCCCGATGAGATCGCGAGGAGTATATCCGAGCCGTTGTACGGCATCATTGATGTACGTGAAGTATCCATCCTCATCAATAATGTACACGATATCAGGGAGGCTCTGGATGAGCTCTCTATAGCTCTGTTCCTGTTTTTCCATTGTTATTCACGATCAATGCAGACTGCATTGCGAATCGGCTCCCGATCACACTTTCTCTCCCCACAGCACCACCCGGTGAACCAAACAGCCTGTTTCAGTACAGTGCATTCCCTCTAAAATGTCAAGTAAAGTAATCAGGGTGAGCGCTCGGCGATCTCACGTATCATCCGTTTGTGCATCGCATCATCGATAGGGAAGCGAGAGATGATAGCCATACCCATCACCACAAAGACGAGGGGAATAATGCTCAGCAGTGCCTTAATGCCCATCAGTGCCTCCGGTCCCTGTTGTACATTGGGAACGTAGCCGACAAGATTTAAAACAACTCCGACGAGCATCCCCGGGACCGCTACCGAGAGCTTAAAGGCGAGCTGAAAAAAACCGTAGAGAATACCCTCTCGACGGAGTCCGGTCTTCCACTCAGAATATTCAACCGTATCGGGAATCATCGACCAGGGCGAAAGGAAAACCGTCGAGACGCCAACACCGAATGCCGTGAAAAACATCAGTGCGACGGGTATGCTCAAATCACCGAATATGAAAAAGGGGACCGAGAGGATCGAAAGAAATCCCATACCGAGGTTGTAGGCAACCTTTTTGCTCCATCGCCGCGAGCAGTACAAAAAGAGAGGAGTTGCGAGAATCGCCGTGCCCAGAAGAAGCAGAAATACAACAGGTACCATATGTTCGGCATGCAGATTATATTTCAGGAAATAGACAACCACGATGGTCATCAAATTTATGGCGACATTATTCATAAAGACGCCGGCAGCCAGTATCAGAAAGGGCTTATTGGAAATCACTATTTTAATATTCGAACGCAGAGAGGTTCTCGCGTTCCCCGGATTCGCAATCACGCCCCGCACTGAAAAGAAGGTTATCATGATGAAGAGAAAAACCACGGCACCGAATAAGATACCGACCCTGCGGAAGCCGATGACGCTATTCCCGTTCCCCAAGAGTTTGACCAGTGGAATGGTCGCGCCGGCCGAGATGAGTGTTCCGAGAATGGCAAATACCATACGATAGGCGCTCACGACCGAACGCTCATGGGAATCAGAGGTGATATCGGCAGTGAGCGATCCATAGGGTATCGTTATTATGGTCATCAGCGTACAGAAGAGCGTAAAGGTGCTGAAGGCATAGACAACGCGGATGGTTTCCTTTTCGATCGGCGGCGCCAGCAGCATGAGGGAAATGGACAAACCGACCGGGAATGCAAAGAGGATGAGAAAGGGTCGCTTATTCCCCCACCGACTTCGCGTATGATCGGTAATATAACCCATCAGCGGAGATATGGTGGCATCCCATATCTTTGCGAAGAAGATGATCATGCCCGCGGCAGCAGCCGATATCACAAATACATCGGTATAGAAATATATGAGAAAGAAAGCCGGTAGATTGAACGCCAGACTGTGGGCGAAGTCCCCGATGCCATAGCCCAGTTTCAATCCTGTGGAGACGCGTTGTGGCCTCTCGACCACCATGTGATCATCATTAAATGACATGCTACCTTCACTATCATCCGTTCTCGTATAAACAAAACAATAGTTCAGAAAAGATGAACGGAATCATAAAGAAGAAACTATATCATCTCCAGCACCCGCTGAAGAATATCCTCATACTGATCGCCCGAGAAACAGTAACGCATCTCCGTAAAACGCTTTCTCAGGCGCGTCACCTCTTCCCGAACTCCCCTCTTCTCCCGAATCACATCACTGACGAGCTGAGCAAGCTCCCGAAAGTCCTCGGGTCCCATGCCGAAACGGGTCATCTCGGCAACGCCCATCCGAAGCGAGCCTGAAGCGGTGAAGCCCTCCTCCTCCGGCGTGGCCTGATAATTAACAATAATGTTATTCTCTTCAAGAAGCCGGGCTATCTCAGCCCCCTGTGAATAGCCGACCGTAACAATAACCTGATGCGTTTCGGTAAAGGAGCGGTTCGGGTCACCCGCGACACGCAGTCCGCACTCGTTCAGCGCGCGGGCAAAGGCCCGTGCATTCTCCAGCACACTTTTCTGATACTCATCTCTGAAGGCGTTCATTTCACAGGCAGCCAGCAGGAGTCCCAGCATTGTCCCCAGGTGATGGTTGCTCACACTGCCGGGAAAGGCTCTCCGCTCAACTGCTTCCCACAATGCAAATCGAGGATCCTTCTCCTCCCAGTTGGCCGCAACAATCCCCCGCTGCGTCCCGAAATAGGTCTTGTGCGTTGAGCCGGTTACCACATCCGCCCCTTCAATGAAGGGTTGCTGAAAATGAGGACCGACGAGACCCAGCACATGGGCCATATCATACATGATAAGGCAATCGAGATCGAACTCGTCAACCAGAGCGCGCATCTCGGCAACCGGTTCCCGGTACAGCATCATGCTCTTCCCAAGTATGATGAACTCCGGCCGAAAGCGCTCCACTATCTCCCGGCAGGCGGAAACATCGATGCGGTAGGGATCGTCTGCCATCACCGGGAAATTCACCACCGCCGGCTTGTCGGTTCTCGGGTCGATCGCGACGAAATCGCGCAGCGCACCCATGGGCTGAGAGCTCAGATGGCCACCCCGGATGATGTGATTGTTCAGTACCATGCCGATTCTCCGCTGTTCACTCTTTCGATCGGCGCGGTTGAGATAATCCACCAGAGCGCTGAAAAATGCCGCATTGGCCATCTGTCCCGAGATGAGCCGCGTTTCAACCAGCGCGCATCCCAGATAGGTGCGAAGCTCCCGCTTCAGCTGCCCCTCTACCTCTGCAATGAAATCGGTCCCCTGATAGTAGAAGACCTCGCTATCGGAGAATGCTTTCACCTTTCGGTGTTCGGCGTATCTTCCCACGGGATCCAGTATCGAAAGGAGCCTGGTAAGCGTTGAGGCGGTCATCTCCGAAGGGATGAGGTTCACGCATTCCCGCTGTCGCCATCGAGTGTTGTCAATTGCGTTATCGACCAGTGATCGAACATCCCCGAGCGAGCGTTCAGGTTCAGTTGCAGCAGCCCCGCGCCATACCTTATCATAGAGAATGGCACGGGCATAGGGCGGTGCCTCGCTCCTCAGATGATAAGGCACGATAATCGCTCTCACTCGCTCACCCCTGATTGCAATTGATACCTCGTCACCCTCTCGAAGGGTGCTGTCAAGGAGTGCCAGAGCGATAGCACGCATCCCCTTCTCTCCGGTGATCCTGGAAGAGATCCCTTCACCCGCAACGGTCCAGTAGGGAACCATGGTGCCGCTCGTGATGAAGCCCGCCTGCTCATTCTCATTGTAAACTTCATTTCCCGCGCGCCCGATGCCCTTTTCCATAATGGCAAGCGGCATAATCAACCGCGGGAGATCTTCGAGACGGGAGTAATCACCTTCCACTATTCTCTTCAGCGCGCGATGCTGTCTCGCAAGGGCTTCCCGACCGATGAAATCGCCCTTCAGTGGCGAGAAACTCACCGCAAAGCGGGACAGGTTCATCGCGAATACATGTATCTCCTTTCCCTCCGGGTCCTCCCCCAGTTCGTGACCATAGAGAGGCAACCCGGCTTCCAGCCTGAGCGTATCGCGCGCGCCCAGGCCAACCGGCCGGGCTCCCCGCTCCACGAGAAGATCCCAGATCATCTCAGCATCGTCTCTCCCGACAAAGAGCTCGAAGCAGATCGGCTCACCGGTATAACCGGTTCTGGCCAGGAGCACCATGGAACCATTCACGGTCACAATACTCAGGTAATTCCGCATCGGTTCCGGAAGCTGTCCCTTATGGATAATCTCTAACAGAATATCCTTTGCGCGCGGTCCCTGCACGCTGATCATCGCACGTTCATCGGTGACATCGTCAATCAGGACATTACCGAAGGATCTCATGTGGGCCTGCAGATGCTCCCAGTCAATCTCCCGATTCGCTGCATTTACCACGAGCAGATACTCGTCAGGGAAGAAGCGATACAGATACGCATCGTCAATGGCCCCTCCCCGTTCATTGGGTATGATGGTATACTGGCTCTCACCGACCTCGAGTGCAGCTGCATTGTTGGAGAGGGTATACTGAAGAAAGGGGAGCGCATCCGCGCCGGAAATGCGAAATCGTCCCATATGGGAAACATCAAAAAGCCCCGCTCCCCGTCTGGTTTCGAGATGCTCCTGTATAATACCCGGCCGGTACTGAAGGGGCATCTCCCAGCCGCCGAAGGGAACCATTCTGGCTCCGTGATTCACATGACGGCTATACAGAACAGTCTTCCGTAGATCTTCCATCATTACATCCGGATCCTCTTTTTTTTCGATAACCGGTTCTCACTGCATTGATGTGATCGAGCAATACATATACGCCTCGAATCGGAGTGGAGTCAAACAGAAATTCGTTCAACTGAAATCAATGCACTTTTATAACTGACAGCATATTATTTCAATGAAATATTTTTTGTTCACAGAACAATCACGGATATATAGTATTCTGCGATCTTTTTATGAATCCGGCAGACAATTCGTCGACCGGATTCATCTTCGGGTATTCTATTCGGTAATTACTGGCAGCAGGATATGAGATACGCTCCCCCGCCCCCGGTACACCTCGACCGTCGGTGCTTCGGCAGGGATACGAGCAAAGTGATCGCTGTCGGCACAGGCAAAGGCAACGCGGATGCGGTGCCCCTTTCTGAAGAGGTATGATGTGGGCAGGAGATCGAAGATGAGCTGCGTCTTCTTGCCCGGAACGAGCTTCTTTTCATCAAGCTGCTTATAGGAATGATAGGGCACGAGATGTCGATAGGGTGGTTTCCCCAGGCTCAGATTCCGGTGCAGTGCCCGGAACATCCCCTCGGTGACATAGTGCACCGTGCCATCGGGAGCGACATCCTCGAGATACGCAAAGAAGGTGCCGTCATCGGCGGTGCTGCTCACATATACGGTTAGCACAGGATGGCCGGTAACCTCGGTATTTTCTTTGAGGGGCGATGAATCGTAGAGGAGGAGCTTTTTATCCTGCACAGCTCTATCCGGGTACTGCACAAAGCATCCGGTGAGAAGGGTATTCCACCGCGACTCGTCGCCGGTTCCGTGCGTGTAATCCGCCTTGTAGGTATCAACGCCATCGGTAGAGGGTGCCATGGTAAGCGTGTTATTTTCACCCAGATAGTATCTCCTCCTCCTGCATTCGGGAGGCCAGGTGTCGGCTCCCTTCCACTTCCCTTCGACCATGGTGAAGTAGTGCACCCGCTTCTCCTTCAGTATGCCGGTGTCCTTCCCCTTGAGATAGTAGTCGAAGAACTTCATCATCTCAGCCGTGTGACCGAACCGAGTCCTCCCCCCATTTGAGGGATCGGAGCTGAACTGCCCTCCGTGCATCCACGGCCCGATAATGAGCTTGTTCCGGTAATTGGTGAGCGTCAGAAATCGCTTGATCGCGGCATGATTGTAACCGCCGTCGAACCAGCCGCTGTAGCTGTATATGGCTGTCCCGGACCGGTCCATCTCATATTTGCAGAGATAGGGGCTCAGCATCTCGACGGTGAGGCTCTTCTTGAGAATCGGATCTCTCATCGTGTCGTCCTTAAAGGTGATGGAGAGGGCTGATTGATGCACATTCCAGTTCGTCTCATGATCCCGGATAGCGCCGGCCAGAAGGCTTCCATCCTCATCGGCATCAACCGGCCTGACCCCCTTCACCGCCAGGCTTCCCAGGAATCCCAGCCGCTCCTTCAGCCGGTCGGGGATCACATTGCAATCGAGGGTGCTGTTATAGAGATGCCACCCCTCCGTAAACCAGACCTGATGGATGCCGCCGGGAAAGGCGATATCGGTGTAGGCATCGTAGAGGGAGAAGCGCGGTATCGCCGCCTTGACCGCCGGATGCCGGTTCACCACGAGAAAATCGACTGTGGTGCCTGCATAGGAGACACCCGTTGAACCCACTTTCCCGTTCGACCAGGGCTGCGCGATAATCCAGTCCACGATCTCCGCACCATCCTTCGTCTCATCCACATACCAGGAGCAGGGCCTCCTGCCGTAAGATGCGCCGGAGCCGCGGGCATCGACGGCGATCCAGGCATATCCGCGCGTTACGAAATCTCTGATAATCTTCTTCGGCTTATCGAAGAAGATCGAAAATGGCCAGCGCAGCTCCGCAGAGCGCCAGTAGCGGGTCTGATGGAGAATGGCGGGAATTTTCGTATCATCGGGAAGCCCCTCGGGGAGATAGAGGTCGATGGCTATTTTAATACCGTCACGCATTGTGAGATAGATGGATTTTCGAATCACACCATCATATTCCGGCTCGCCGATATCGTAGGGAGCGGGTGCTGTCAGAGCAGCATCACCGGGTTTACTTACCTCGGGTATCTTCTTTCCGCAGCCGTACACTGTCGGCATCAGAACAATAATGACAATAAGAAAGAATCTTCTCGTACGGAAATCGAATCCTTTCCTGAATTTCGACATGCTTATCCTCCTCAACTTCATCTCTATATCATAAACATAGGAACACTATAGTAATCCGGATGCATCGTGTCAACCGCCATATAGCCGACATTGATAAAATTAAGGTTCATAGGGCAAAAATATGAGCTATGCAATAAAAGGATACTTACAGAAACTTCGTTTTTGTCGTGCCATAATGTTTTATTCCCTCAAAAAACCCACTTTTTCTTGACAATTTCTTATTAAACCTGTACATTGTTTACTGGTAAGACCACCAGCCAGCAAATTGTAAACTATCATGAAAGAGCTGCTCACACCGATTAAATCAGAAAGCCTCGTCGATGTATTTATCTCCCGATTCGAGAGCCTCATACTCTCGGGAAAGCTCAGCATCGGGGAGAAGCTCCCCTCGGAGCGTGAGCTGGCACTGCAGCTCGGCGTCAGCCGGCCGGTCGTGCACGAGGGATTGCTCGATCTCGCCTCAAAAGGGCTCGTCTCCATAATCCCGCGGGTGGGTACCGTAGTCAACGATTACCGGAAGGAGGGCTCACTCGCGCTCCTTACCTCGCTGGTCAACTATCACAACGGGAAGCTCGAGCCGAAAATATTCGAAAGCTTACTGCGAATGCGCTTTCTCTTCGAGATGGAAACGGCGCGGCTTGCCGCGCGGAATCGAACGGAGGAACAGCTCGAAGATTTCAAGGAGATTCTCAGGGAGGAAGAATCGGTTGACCTGTACAACACCGAGAGGATTGCAGAAATCGACTTCACCTTCCATCATCTCATTGCCATGTCAACGGGAAATGTGATATATCCGCTTCTCATCAATTCATTCAAGCAGGTCTATATAAATCTCACCGGCCAGTTCTTCTCGATGACCGAGATGAGCCCCCAGGTTTTCACTTTTCACCGAAACCTGGTCGGCTCCATCGAGCAGCGGGATGAAGAGCTGGCGGTGAATATCATGAAAAATACGCTCGATCATGGCGAGAAATTTCTTAAAGTCCTGATCGATTATAACCTATAAAAGGAGGAAGCTATGAGCGTATCTGCAGCAGAAAATTATCATGACATGATAAAGAAACCCAAGGGACTCTCGCCGCGAATCAAATGGCTCAGGGATTACTACTTCGAGGGAGCCAAGCGGGCATGGAACAACGAGTTCACCCCCTGGACCACCGGCACGCCCTGGGATGTTCAGTTCAACGAAATCGTCTTCTATATCGTTCCCGAGACCTATGCCCTTTTACAGACATTGCGATCATCATTCAAAATGTCAGCACGAAAGGTGGCACTCCCCGAGGACTTCTGGTCCTGGAGCCTCCCCGAAAGGAGAGCCTGGTTTCTCAAGGAGGTCATGGTCAACTATGTCCCTCAGGAAATACTCCCTGGTGATCTCCTCGCCGGCGCGAGATTCAATGTTCAGACCTCGCTCTGCCTCAATAAGGAGGAAGCGAAGGCATACGATGATATGACCATCGGCAAAAATGGCGCCCGGGCGAAGATGAAGTGGTTTCACGATCACGGTTACGGAAATTCCGGGGCGACGAGCGGCCACATCATCCCGGGACATGAACGGGCGCTCACGATCGGATGGAAAGGTATCCATGCAGACCTTGAATCACGATATAATAATCTGATCGAAAAGGAACAGCAGGGACTGAAAGGAGCACAGCTCAGGGCGATGATGACTGCTGCAACTATGCCGCGCGATCTCGCCGCGCAGTATGCGAAACGCTGCAGAGAGCTCGCTTCCCAGGAGAGGGAAGCGATACGGAAAGAGGAGCTGGAGCAGATGGCCCAGAGTCTCGATCGTGTCCCCTGGGAGCCCCCACAGACCTTCTGGGAGGCGGTGCAGGCGCTCTGGATAAACCATATGCTCATCATGAGCGATGAGAACTACCCCGGTGCGGGTACCTCCTTCGGAAGAATCGATCAGTATCTCTCCCCCTACTGGGAACGCTCACTGTCTGAAGGGATGGATCGGGAATTCGGCAAGGAGATACTGAAGTGCTTCTGGATTCACAGCAACACCGCCTATGATGCAATGATACGCAACGGCCCCGACGGCATCACGGCAGGGTTCGGACAGCTCATCACGCTCTCAGGCATGGGGAAAAATGGGAAGGATATGAGCAATGATCTCACCTTCGCCATGCTCGAGGTCATCGACGAGCTGACACCAATACTGGAGCCGAAGCCGAACGTCCGGCTGCACCGCAACAGTCCCGAAGAAATTCTTGATAAAGTTGTTGATATGATCTCATCGAGTCAGGGTGCTCCCTTTCTCCTCAACTGTGACGAGCGCTCAATGGCGGGAATGCTCGTCGAAGCCGAGCGGGCCGGCCTGGAACACCTCATTAATGAAGACAATGTACACGACTATGCTCCGGTCGGCTGTATGGAAAACACGATGGTCGGGAACGATCGCTCCGGAACCGTGGACAACAATGTCAACCTGCTCAAAGCCGTCGAGCTCGCCCTCACCGGCGGGAGGGACCTCCTCCCCTTTACCGATCCGATGACCGGCAAAACCGAGAAGATCAAACAGGATGGACCGAAAACCGGAGATGCGACGACGTTTACGAGCTTTGACGAATTCTGGAAGGCTTATGCCAAACAGACGGAATATATCATTCGAAGATGCGTCGAGAACTATGAGAATTCCGAAAAGGTCCGTGCAAAGCTTTTCCGAACACCCTATCTCTCCTGTCTGGTCAAGGGATGCGCCGAGAAGGGATTGGATGTCACGCAGGGAGCAGCCGAGATCAGCTTCACCACAATGGAGGCGGTCACCTTCGGAACGACGGTGGATTCCCTCCTCGCCATCAAGTACCTGGTCTTCGACAAGAAGGAATGCACCATGAAAGAGCTGATACAGGCACTGAAGGATAACTGGGCAGGCCATGAGATACTTCAGGCGAAAGCGAAGAACCGGGCTCCCAAGTACGGCAGGGATGATACTGCGGCGGATGAGATGGCAAGAAAGGTCATGGAGATCTGGACAGAAGAAACCTGGAAATATAAGACGAAATCAACCGACAGGCAGTTCCGCCCTGGCATGCTCAGCTGGAACTACTGGGTGGGGGACGGATATATTCTTCCCGCCAGTCCGGACGGAAGGCCCAAGGGACAATTTCTCTCCAATGCCATATGCCCATCGAACGGTGCTGATATCAATGGTCCCACCGCGAATGCCAACTCTGTCGGCAAAGCGCTCGGCGGCAAAACTTCGGATGGGACGGGTGAGTGGACCGAATACCGCAACATGCTCCCCAACGGTGCAAGCCACACAATGACGTTCAATCCGTCCCTCATACGAGATCCCGAACATCGCGAGAAATTCAAATCATTCCTGAAGGGATACATTGAAAACGGCGGTTCCTCCCTTCAGATAAATATGCTCGATCCCGATATGCTCAAGAATGCACAGAAGCATCCGCAGGACTACCGACATCTCCTGGTACGTATTACCGGTTACAATGCCTATTTTGTCACTGTGGGAAGAGAGCTTCAGGATGAAGTTATCGCCCGACTGAGCCACAGCAGGCTTTAAGGAGGCACCCATGAGCACCGCAACCGACGCAAACATCATGACGGGAACTGTTCTCGACATACAGCGGATGTCAACCGAGGATGGGCCGGGTATTCGAACGACGGTGTTCATGAAAGGGTGTACTCTCAAATGTGCCTGGTGCCATAACCCAGAGAGCATCTCACCGAAACCGCAGATACAGTGGATAGGGGTTCGCTGCATCGGCTGCAAACGGTGCATTGAGGTGTGTCCGGTCGACGCTCTCACCTTCACCGCAAAGGGCATTTCAATAAACAGGGATATCTGCACGGGATGCGGCATCTGTACCGAAGAGTGTCCCTCCACTGCTATGGAGCTTCTGGGCGAGAAGTGGACCGTTGAGGATCTCTTCGCCGAAATTATAAAGGACCGGGCTTATTTCGAAAAATCCGGTGGAGGGATTACCATCGGTGGCGGTGAATCGACTCTGCAGGCTGACTTCATTGCCAGTCTCCTGAAGAGATTGAAGGAGACGGGAATACATACCGCAATTGACACCTGCGGACAGACAAAGAGGGAATCGCTCGATATGATTCTCCCCTACACCGATCTCATCCTCTATGACATTAAGGAGATTGATACCGAAAGGCACCGCGCATTTACCGGAAGCGGTAATGAACGTATTCTCGAGAATCTCATCTACATCGACGAGTTTGTCAGGAGCCATGTGTATCCGAAGGAGATCTGGATCCGAACCCCGGTAATCCCCGGCGCAACGGATAGAGAGGAGAACATCAGAGGGATTGGCGCTTTTATCAGGGACAATCTCAGCGGGGCAGTCAGCCGCTGGGAGCTCCTCAGCTTCAATAATCTCTGCCGTGACAAATACCTTCGCCTGGGCATTGACTGGCAGTACAAGGACTCCGCGCTGTTAAGCAGGGAGACGATGGAGACCCTTACTGCGGTGGCACGGAATTACATCAATCCGGAGATTGTGCAGTGGAGCGGCTCCACCAGGGTCGAGGAAACGGATCGCCCCGAGGAGGAAGCGCAGAGCCGGATCAGGACTTCATGTTCAATCCCCGAGCCGCTCGGGTGAATAATCGTGCAATCAAGAATCAGATGTCATGAAAACGACCATATTATCTTACAACCGGGAGGAAGAAGATGAGCGATATTAAAAAGGCATTCAGTGATGACGATATCAGATCATTTGAGCCCAATGAGAAGATAGGACTTATCTCCTGTATCAATCCAGAAGGACTCCCCCATATCGCGCTTATCACCACCATGCAGGCGAAATCCCCAACCGAGCTCATCCTGGGCGAGTTCTCAAAGGGACTGAGCAAAGAGTACATTCAGAAGAATAATAATATCGCCTTCCTGATAATGACCCTTGATCGGAGCATGTGGCACGGTACAGCACGATGGACACATCTCCGCAAGGAGGGGCCCGATTATGAGAAGCTGAATAATACCCCCATGTTTCGCTACAACACCTACTTCGGAATCAATACCGTCCATTATCTCGATCTAATCGAGACGACGGAGCGTGAATCACTCCCCATGGGGAGCATCATATTCTCCGCTCTTCTCACCTCCTTTGCAAAAGGCGGCGCAAAAACCGGAACCGAGAGCCGCATTCTGAGCACCTTCGGCGAGAAGCTTTTCAATCAGCTCGATTCGCTGAAGTTCCTCTCCTATGTCGGAGACGACGGCTACCCGATCCTGTTCCCACTCATTCAGTGCCAGGCAGCCGACAGCAGAAGGCTCGCATTTGCCACGGGCGCCTATCGGCAGGAAATCGAAGCAATTCCCGAAGGGAAACCGGTGGCCGTATTTGCCCTGACCATGAAAATGGAGGACATACTCATTCGGGGAACCTTTCGAGGCTTCAGCAGACATCGACTCGTCAATCTTGGTCTCGTCGATATCGATTGGGTATACAACTCCATGCCGCCTGCTCACCGGCAGATATATCCGGAAGTGGAAATACAGCCTGTTGTCAATTTTTAAACACAAGCGCATTCCATCTTTCGTCTGTGTGTATCCCGATGAGGAACGATCGTAAACGGTGATATATACACTTCACATGAGGATCGAGGCGGGTTATAAGAAATTATGCGTGAAAGCCTTTTTGTGTTATCGGTTTTTCTTAAAGATTGAAAAGTATTTTATGAGTATCACATAAAATAAAAACTGCCTAAAACGTTTAGACAGTTTAAAAAGATATTAATTCTCAGGGGATTTATTATACCACCTTCACAGAAACGGCGCGAGGTCCTTTATCACTATCCTCAATCTCGAACTCAACCTGATCGCCTTCATTGAGAGTGCGAAATCCCTCCCCCTGAATGCCGGTGTAGTGAACGAACACGTCATTACCATCATCCTGTGAAATAAACCCAAATCCCTTTTTGTTGTTAAACCATTTACATACTCCCCTCGGCATACGACGAACTCCTTAAAAAATATTATAATTTAAGAAAAAACTGATAGGCAATCGTTCCCGGTTTATTTTATACATTCTTCTTCATTGTCAGATGAAATATACATACGACAAAACCCTTGAAACGCGACTATCAGTATTTCGAATTTTCTTATAACACAAATTAATTTTTGTCAATAAATAAAAAAATATTTTTCCCCTTTTTCACATCTGTCCCGGAAATGAAATATGTCGCATCTATCCGTCTTCAAACGACAAGCGCTGATGCAGTTCAATTTAATTGTTGACGTGTTATCTCCCCGTCCGTAAGGTACACCGGTAGTATCTCCACACGCTGATATGGAGAGTTCCTCATTCCCCGACCGTGCTGCTGCACATTTATTCAGTATTCGAGAGAGGGAGCCCACACGAGATGCCATCACCGGTAACACAATCCTTTTATGAAATCATTACAAAGAGACATCAGAAACTCAATCAGCTCGCAGA
>Ga0180433_10002000_pt1 | contig 32950 bp, 25 predicted proteins | sample SS_ome_8_FD_132980 | JGI IMG/M metagenome (GOLD analysis project Ga0180433, IMG submission 132980) | Hypersaline lake sediment archaeal communities from the Salton Sea, California, USA - SS_1_D_1 metaG | ecosystem: Environmental > Aquatic > Non-marine Saline and Alkaline > Hypersaline >...
AGTAGTGTCCGTATTACTGCTGACATCACCGGTGAAGACGCGACGCTGGAAGGAAACGCCCTGACCGGGTGTTACTACCATCGATGCGTGCACGGAGCCCGGTTCGAGGGTTTCACGAATCATTACGCCGGCCTTCGCCCAGACGTTGGTGTTAGTGATGCTCTCGACCTTCGCGACCATCGAGCCGACGCCGGTGAGCGTCTTATAGGCAAAATGGAACTGGTCCGCGTTGCCCCATATATCCGTTCCGGAGCCGGTCATAGTGTAAGTGCCGACCGGGCCCTCGACGAAACTACCAACGGATGCTGCATAACCTCTGAACCACAGCGACAGATTCGCAACGCCTTCCTCGGTCCAGTCACGCGGGTAGGTAAGAGTCAGTTCAGTTTCAGAATAGTTCGAGAAGCCCTGCTTGTTGTTGTCGTAGACAAGCGGCATCGACTGGCTGCCGCTGTGAACGATGGTTTCCTCTGTGTAGGAAAGGGTGGTTTCATCGCCTACGGCCGAGCCGGTTCCGTTACTGGGAACGTAATTGGGCGAGCCGGGTGCTCCAGCCCCAAGTCCATCGTGCCATGCGAACCATATCTGATTGTCGCCGGAATCGTAATCCTCGAAGTCATCCACCACGAGGAAGTCGCCGGTTGTGAAGCTCCAGAGATTGCCTGCCCACGGGCTGTCGGGATTGAGATCGTTGACTTCGTCGATACGCCAGAAGTACTGTGTAAACCAGGCGAGCTTGCCCGGATCGTAGCTCTCATCGTCGAGCGCTTTTGTACCCTTATACTCCGGCGAGGATTTGTCGGCATTCCTGACGGCATCTGCGTCAGTGCCGAAGTATACCTCGTGAGAGGCGGCGTAATCGCCTGCGCCCCATCTGAGAATCCGCGTCATCTTCGTGCCGGTCGCCCCGTTGGATGGACTCGGGCTGCTGGCCTTGATAGGCGGAGACAACGCGGCCTGCGGGATAAGCTGCTTCGGAGTCGATGGGCTCGACCAGCGAAGCTCCGCCACTGCGCCGCCGCCGTTCTCATAAAATTCCATGACCAGACCATAAGCATTGCCGGCCACAAGATCGATCGTTTCCCTGTTCTCGGTGGATGCATGGTCTGTCCAGTTCTCGATAAGCAGCTGGCCGTCTATCCATAGACGTACGCCATCGTCACTGTTCGTATAGAAAGTGTATGTTTCGGTATATGCCGCGTCGACCTCGCCTGTCCATCTGGCGGAGAATTGATCCACTCCGACCGCGTCATCGGGTCCGCCGGGATCGCCCCAGTTGAAGTTTATCTGCTCTTCCGTGCGGGTTACCATTAAGGTGTTGAAGTCCACGCCTTTGTAGTAATCGGCCCTTACGCCGCCGCCGATCTTTGCCGTCCTAAAGCTCCAGACGTCTCCGGTATAAGTTGTAATACCATCGAACTCATCGACACGCCAGTAATAAGTCTTCTCTGTTTCAAGAGGACCTGGGCTGTAGCTCGTCATTCCCTGCGGCGAACCGACGGATGCATTCGCGACGGTATCAAAATCGTCGCCGAAGTAAACGGTATGCAGTTTCGCGCCAAAACCCGCCGTCCAGCTAAGAGTTACGGATTCCGAATTTACGAATGGGGTCGTATCGGCGGGTGTGGGATTGTAACCTTTCTTTGGAGGAACTGTGAAGCTCCAGATTTTACCCTTCCAGGGACTATTCGGATCAGCTTCGTTGACCTCATCAATCCGCCAGTAGTAGGTCGTACCGTTAACAAGACCGTCCGGGTATGGGAATCCGGGAAAGCCGACAACGAAAAACTCGTCACCCTGGTTGCCCCGGAAAGTATCGCCTGTACCGTTGTTGACGTCGTCGAAATTCTCACCGAAATAGACATCATGCGAAACGGCAAAATCTCCCGCTTGCCAGCTCATACTTACCCACGTATCAGGATGGAGCGAGCCGTCAGCCGGCTCTGGCTTTGACGCATAAGGATAGCCTTCAAGACCCCGCATGGCGGCGAGAATCTCATTATCAGTCAATGCATGGTTGTAGATCTGCACATCGTCGATTATGCCCTGAAACCATTGGCCGGAACCCCATGCGCCGATAACTGTATTACCTGATGTCCCGAGATAAGGAGCAGCACCAGCCTCGGCTTCCAATACTCCGTCGATGTATATCCTTCTGTTTTCGTTCTCGAAATCATACCAGAAAGTAATGTGGTACCAGTTGTTGTCTTCGACGAGACCGCCGGCTGTATCGAGGTCGTTGTTATAGAAACCCATACGAACGCCGCCGGGCGGCACATTCCCACTACCGGCTCCGCCTAACCGAAGATGCATATCCGTATTAGTTGCACCGGTGAGCCCTGTGGAGAAGACGACCTGCTCGCCGGTATACAGCACCGGATTAACCCACATCAGGATAGAGAAACTACGATTATCTAATGGAATATTCTGCGCAACGACTCGAGCACCAGAACCGTCGAACTGAATCGCCCCGCCAAGCTGGCCTTCCGTCCACTGTGCGCCGCCTTCGAGGGTGCCGTCATTGCCGTTGATGCTGGAGTCCGTGGCGGTGGTACCGGAACCGTCATCGAACTTCCACCAGGCAACAAGCTCTGCCCTGGCCGGACTTGTTAGAATCAGAGCCAGCACGAGAACAATAAAAGTTAAAAAGAACAGTTTTCTGCACATAATAATCCTCCTAAATAATGAATAGTTTGATACACGAATAACCGGAAATAATTCTTGTTTTTATCGTATCTTGACCTGTGTCTGCATGGTAAATTCCCTGCGGCTTGAATTTCACTCCTTCCATCCAAATGACAATATAAGTAGTTAGTCAGGAAAATATCTTATGGATACCGATAGCTCATCCATAAGATGGCAAAACCTACATACACTTATCTATATTTATTTATACCAAAGAATCTGTCTTTTCGTCAAGCAAATTATCTCAAATACGTGGTTATAAAATAGCCGGGGCCTGTACGAACCGTGTCGGTACAGGCCCCATTTTAGCTGCAAAACAGCAACAAATTGCTAATTATCGCCATACCTTTGCATAGGCGACGGCAATCTTAGCTCCGGCTTACGGCAGCGGCTCCTATTGCTCAGCAGGTGCAGTATACAGGCGAATATCATCGAAGACTACCTTGCCTGAGCCTCCGGCCTGCGGATTGGCCTTGTTACCGAAACCAATACTAAGAGTATTGACATCCGTAAGGTCCACGCCCTGATCTGCGAAAGCCTGCAAGGGGATAACCCATTCGGTCCAGACATCGATCCGTGTTGCTTCGGGATTATCGTGATTTACCACGGCGGGTGTGCCTGTGGTATTGGCTATAGCAACGTACATCGGCACGGCTACGTTAATCCAGTCGCCTTTAAACCAGATAACCAGTCTGTCGGCATCTTTCTCTGTCCAGTTGCGCGGATAAGTCAACGTATGGATTGCCTCTGCATACTTGAGATTGGCGTCGTATGAATATGGCATCGCCTGATTACCGCCGTGAACTATATTTGTCTCGGTGTAAGGAGGCAGGTCATTGCCGACGAGCGCTCCGTTCGTATCGACACCATAACCGTCCAGCCACCCTGCAAATATCGTATTGCTCAATGGGTCGGGTGGATCGATGTTGTTGTAGGATTCGAGGTCGTCCACGACGAAGAAATTAGCCGTCTTGAAGGTCCAGACGTTGCCCTTCCACGGGCTGTTGGCATTTGCATCGTTGACTTCATCAATTCGCCAATAGTAATCGGTATCCCATTCGAGCAACCCGGGATCGAAGCTCTCTGCGCCGAGATCTTTTGGCCCTTTATACTCCGGCGAGGATTTGGTTGCGTTACGCACTGCGTCATTATCCGTGCCGAAGTAAACCTCGTGTGAAGCGGCAAAGTCGCCGGCTACCCAGGAGAGAGGCTGTGTATGGCTGACATTCGTCGTGCCATAAGCCGGATTAGGACTTCCGACCGCGCTGGTGGTAGTAAAACTCCAGACCTCGCCTTTGTGCGTTTCAGCGCCGTCGAACTCATCGACGCGCCAGTAGTAAACCTTCGCGGCTTCCATACCAGTGGGAGAATAGAACAAAAGTCCCGTCGGAGGAGCTGCGGCAGCGTTGTTGACCGTATCGTAATCATCGCCGAAATACACGAAGTGCAGTTTTGCGCCGAAGCCGGGCTGCCAGGTAAGTCTTTCATCTACATCTACACCTTCACCGCCATCGACCGGATCGGGCGCAAAAGCCATCTTGGGCGCTACTGTGAAGCTCCAGACCGGACCTTTCCATGGACTATCAGGATGCGTTTCGTTGACTTCGTCGATTCGCCAGTAGTAGGTTGTACCCTCAATAAGGCCGTCAGGATAAGGAAATCCAGGAAAACCGATTACAAAATTTGTAGTACCCTGGTTACCCTGGAAGGCATCAGGACTGCCGGCGGCAACATCGTCATAGTTATCTCCTAAATACACATCGTGCGTTACAGCGGCAGGTCCCTTCGTCCATTCCATGCTTATCCATGTATCCTTTAGAACCGCGCCATCAGCCGGTATCGGTTTACTGGCCGGGTAGTCCTGTGCTTTGACCGCCGGGTACAGTACATTTTGAGGAACGACCGCCCTTGGCGTGGACTGACTCTGCCAATATAACTGCCATTCCGCTTCTCCGCCGTTCTCATAGCCCTCCACTACGATCGAGTACCGCTGGCCCGCATCGAGCGGTACAGGATCGCTGCTGGTCTCTGTACGATCATGATCGGCCCAGTCATCAACTATCATCTCGCCGTTCAACCACACGCGTATGCCGTCATCGGCACCCGTTATAAATGTGTAAGACTCGGAATAGAGTGCCTCTATTTCGCCGGACCATCGGACGGCGAAGCCGTCGGTTTTCACTCCTTCCGGTGGTTGGATGTACAGCTCTGGAGTAAGACCATCCGGATGGTCGGCTACGAAACCCGGATTCCAGTAGCAGTATACTTGCGGATCTATCCGGGTTAGTATCAGATCGCGGAAGGCATCCTCACGTGCGGGGGGCGAAGAAACGGAGAAATTATAATACTCCGCCCGCAGGCCCGTACCGGTCTGGCCCATGGCGTTGCAGACCAGACCGAGTAACATGACAAAAGAAGTTAGATAAAATAATTTTCTACTCATAATATTCCTCCTTACAAAAAGTTAGGATTAAATAAGAACGGTTATCATTTTCCCTTTGCTAAATCATGATTTGTGCGTGCCCAGAACATTCGTTACTGCTCTAATTTACCTCCTTCCTTCGAATTCAAGCATTGATTTATCAGGTAAATATTTTATGCGAAGTACACAACTTCGGCGGTATTAGCCCTATATTATAGAACTATACTTCCGAAGAAAGCCATAAATACTATAGAAATTATTCCTGCTGAACGCCCAAAACTCCATATATGCCTGTAAATACAGACATACGCTTTACTATTATTATTTATACCAAATTACTCGTAGTTATTTCAAGAAAAAAATTTGGTACATTAAAGGAGAATTAATAAGAATATGCAGCAAAGCGTAACAAAGGACTATTGACCGCTCTTGACGTGGGTATTTTGGGAGAAATCCGCCCCCGATTCTCGCCTCGGCAACGATTTAAAATAATAAAAAATGCCGAAGGAGGGACTCGAACCCTCACCCTGTCGCCAGGACGGGATTTTGAATCCCGCGCGTCTGCCAGTTCCGCCACTTCGGCTGTTCGCAGCACATTATTGCCGGCTGAAAGGTTTTTGTCAACCTAAAATTCTGTCTCAGGACACCTCAAATTTATCGATATTTCTCTAAGATGACTCATTAACATTGGAAGTGCAACACGGTCGGTTTTTACGGTCACGAGCCGGCCGGCAGCACAATAATCATCGAACTTCGAAAGACTATATCTCCAGAATTTAATTCCGCCGGATATGAAAGGATTGGCAAATGTGCAAAACATGCGGATACAGGTCGGGAAAGAAAGTCAAGAAGAAAGCTAAGAATAAAAAGAAATAAGCGTTGAGACCTGATACCAATTTAAGATGTTACCTTCACCCGTTTTTTCAGGATGCCTGTCCGGATTTCGCCGTAAGTGGGCAAATTCGAAGGATGCCAGCTAAGATTTAATAATGGATATCCATGCCCAAGCAGGGGATTTTTCTTTTCCAACGAAAAGCACCCGTGCTGAGGTATGCTCCGGATGCCTGTAACAATCATCCGACAATAATGGCGGATTCAGTTCGTGCAGCAGACGTCGCTGCTTCGGGCTGGGTGTCACTAACCTTCCTTCCAGTAGCGCTTGACGATTCCTTCCCTGAGCTCGAACGCAACGGTGTGTTCCACATCCTTTTCATCCTTGATAACGATAGGCGGCGGGAACATGACGAATTTATTGTCTTTTTTCCTGACGCATTTGTACTTGAGGATTTCGCCGCCGTCATCGCTGAGAATTTGCTCGCTCGGTTCGCCGAATGTCTCGACCACCCAGTCCCTCGTAGTCCGGCCGCACTCCACCTGCTTGAGAGTATCATTTTCAATACCGGTGTACTGCTCGTCAGTCTGGCAGACCACACAGCCGACCACCAGAAGCGACACGGCAACCAGAGCCACAACAAGACCAATTTCTTTACATCTGTGTAATTTCATTTTGTGCTTCTCCTTATATCATTATTTTTGCTGTAAGTTCAGCCTTGCAAATCAACGCAGAGACGAGATATATTTGTCTTTACTATTACTATAGGCGATTAAACCGTCAAAAGGTTACAAAAAAATTCAAAATTTTTGCCGGGATAAATGCCATTCACTAACTAAACGAGGACAAGAACTTCAGCATCAGTTTTGCAGCGGCAAGTGTCACAAAGTATTGGAGCGTGACCGCAACAGCTCCGCCGGTCAGAACTATCACGAAAAATATCGGTGCGGTAATGGTAAATGTTTCAATTCTGTAGCCTATCATCTGGCCCGCTACGGCCCAGAGTGTTACCAGACAGCACATCAGCGCCATAACGGACGCACTGAAGATAGCTGTCTTTTTGAAATATCGCCTGCGGATTTGTTCATCGACTTGTGTGAGCTGCATCCTTCGAGCAGCGTAAAGCCTGGCGGCAATTCCCAGCGTAAAACTGCCTATCGGCAAACCCATAAACATGCCGAGAGTGACAATCGAATAAAACAGATAAAGAATGCACAAAGCTACGCCGCTCATTTGGTAAGCACCTTTGATCCATTTTTTCATAAGAGCTGCATCAATCGCTATCGCCGGAACGAATAACCACAATGCCCATGGCCCAAGGTCTTCTGTTCCGAATAAAACCGATGCAATAATTACCGTTATCAACAGGCAAAACAACATGGGTACGAAACCGAAATAAACGGCAAGTATGACACATTCGATACCCCTCAATAGGTCAAATTTAAGACAGCCTCGCATCTTGCACAATCCCTGTTTGTTCAGAATGACAAAAACCATGATTTACGCTGTGACAATAGTCATTAATCAATTGTCAATAGTCGATTATTACTATGTCTTCCGGGATGGCGACGACGTCACGGTGTTTCGGGCCGAGGAGCTTTTTGATTTCGGTGCTGTGTTTGCCGGCAAGAGTTTTAAGCTGGGCGCTGCCAATGCTGGTAACGGCTTTGGCGTTTTCGTTGTCCCTGGGACTCCTTACGGAGAGCATTACGACATCACCGGCCTTGAATGTACCCTTGATGGAAATTATCCCACTCGGCAGCAGGCTCTTGCGGGCCCGGACCGCTCGCATCGCACCATTGTCGATCAGGATTGTCCCGGCGGGACTGCTGTTGAGAATCCATCTCGAACGATTCGAGAGTTTTCGTTTCGGCATGAAGATAGTACCGATTTCTTCGCCGGCGACGATCCGGCCGATGACGTTTTTCAGCCGACCGTTCGCCAGGACGATTCTACAGCCTGCGTTGGAGGCTATTTTCGCCGCCTCGATTTTCGTTTTCATGCCGCCCGTACTGTGCCGGCTGCCCTTGCCGCCCGCGTTGCGAACTATATCATTGGTTATCTCAAAAACGGTGGGTATTGGCCTGGCGTGGGCGAATTTTTGCGGATTCTTATCGTAAAGAGCGTTGATGTCGCTGAGCATAATCAAAAGGTTGGCGTCTATTTTGCTGGCGACCAGAGCGCTGAGTTTGTCATTATCGCCAAACGCCGAACCGATTTCGTCCGTGCTGACGCTGTCGTTCTCGTTGAGGATCGGCACCACGCCCAGCTTCAACAGCGTCTCGATCGAATGGCGAAGGTTCAGGTACGTTTTTCTGTTATCAAGCACTCCGGCTGTCAGCAGGACCTGGGCGACGGTAACGCCGTAACGCATAAAAGATTTGCGGTACTCGGCCATCAGCAGCGGCTGGCCGATAGCAGCGCACGCCTGACGCATCTTTATATTCTTCGCCCTGTCGGCCTCCAACTGGCCGAGCCCCATCCCGATGGCGCCGGAACTGATAATAACTACCTGTTTGCCGGCCTTGAGCAGAGAGTTCACCTGCCCGGCCACACGACGAACGTATCCGGCATCGACTGTGTCATTCTTAGTCAGAATATTCGTGCCGATCTTTATTACTATTCGTTTTGCCTTGCTAAAGTCTCGCATTGTTTAGTCGTTAGTATTTAGTTGTTGGTATTTAGTTTTTTTTATTTGAGCTCATCAGACCACATATTAAGCAATTCTCTGCGTTTCTGCAATACTCAACGGTTTTTTGTATTTACACACAACATTGAATTGTCTAACACAAACAGAAACTTTTGACAAGTCGTTGGGCGAATGTTCTAATCTCTGACACAAGGAGTTTCATATTAAGCGGGGTAAAACAAATATGTATTGACGAACGGAACTCTGTCATCGATAGTGTCGTTAGTAGCTTCAGGTGATGTATGAGAGAGAACACCTGTTCGTATTTGATCTGTGATTGGGAGATTAGATGGCGTTGCCGGAATTTACAAAACAGTTGTTTGAATCGAAACTTTCATCTTATTGCGAACGAAGAGTGCCGCTTCACATTCGTGACCGGGTGAAACTTGCCTTTAAAATCAGGGGCAACTCTGTGACACTATTTGAGCAACGTCCGGTATATTGGGAAAAATCAAAATGGATTGATATTCCAGTTGCTCAATTCAGGTTTAATCCGAGCAGGTCTTTATGGACCTTATATTGTGCAGATCGCAACTCTAAATGGCATGAATACCTACTGACTGAACCGACAAGAGATTTCGATGTGCTTCTGATTGAGGTAGAAAAAGATCCGACAGGTATATTCTGGGGATAAGTTCTATTTTTGGTGTGCTGTGCACACCCTACCTTTTGATCTCTAATTTTCTGTGGGAGAAATTTTTTGCGTTTGAGCCGGAGTAGTCGGCGACGGTTTGGCCGGTACCGAGGAGTTTGTATTTATAGATTACCAGGCCTTCGAGTCCTACGGGGCCGCGAGCGTGGATTTTGTTGGTGCTTATGCCGACTTCGGCGCCGAGGCCATAGCGGAAGCCGTCGCTGAAACGCGTACTGCAATTGACGAAAACATTGGCGGAATCGACCAGTGCCATGAACCGCTCGGCCTTGCTCCTCTCGGCGGTGACGATGGCGTCGGTGTGTTTAGAGCCGTAGCGGTTGATGTGCTCGATGGCAGCGTCCAGGCCGTCGACGATTTTTATCGAGAGAATGTAATCGAGATACTCGGTTGAGAAGTCTTTGTCGGTCGCCGGTTTAACGTCGATGATCGAGACCGTTTTTTCGCAGCCGCGAAGTTCGACGTCTTTTTGCTCCAGGGCGGCTTTTGCCTTGGGCAGGAACTGTTCGGCAATCGCGCTGTCGACCAGCAGTGTCTCGGTGGCGTTGCAGACCGCTACGTACTGGCATTTGGAGTCGACGGTGATGTTCACAGCCATATCGATATCGGCGTCGCCGGCTACGTAAACGTGGCAGATGCCGTCGGCGTGGCCGAGGACCGGGATGTTCGTATTGTCCATAATATAGCGGACGAATTCGTTCGAGCCGCGGGGGATGACCAGATCGATGTATTCATCGAGTGCCAACATCCGGGCGACGTCCTGTCGCGTCTCCAAAAGCTGAATCCAGCCTTTGGGCAAGCCGGCTTTTTCGCTTGCCTCGGCGATTGTCTCGGCCAGGATTCGATTTGTCCGGGCTGCTTCGCTGCCGCCTTTTAGCAGGACGGCGTTGCCGCTTTTCAGGCAGAGCGTCGATATTTGCACAAGGGCATCCGGGCGGGATTCGAAAACCACGCCGATAACACCGATAGGACAACTGACCTTGTAAAGCTCCAGTCCGGCGTCAAGCTCGATAGCGTTCAAAGTCCTGCCGGCGGGGTCGTCGAGTTCGATAAGGCTGTCGATACCGGCGATGGTCTGTGCGATTTTGCCTTGGTCGAACTTCAGACGTTTGAGCAGTGGTTTGGCCAGATTATTCTTTTGGGCTTCGGCCAGGTCCTGCTGATTGGCAGCGATGATTTCGGTGCTGCGTTGCGATAGAGCCTTGGCGATTTGAGCAAGGGTATTGTTTTTTATGTCGGTTTCGATTGCCGCCAAGCCGATCGAGGCCGATTTTGCCGCCGTCGCGATTTCACTGATATTCATTTTCAAATTCCTGTTGACTATTTTTTGTTGACCGTTTACTATGGGATTGTAGATTATCGATGGTTTATAATCAATAACGAATAACAAGCGGGCGTAGCATAGTGGTAATGCATCGGCCTTCCAAGCCGACTAGGTGGGTTCGATTCCCATCGCCCGCTTTTGCTGCATATCTACCCGCCAAGAGTTCTTCCGCCATCCGATTCGGCACAAAAGAGCCTCACTTTTTTTGCGATATACATGTTTATCGGCGATTGGTTAGAATTGGTTCATTTGTGCCTCTTATTCGAGAAATTTCAATTATTCCGCTTTGTTTGAGCAGATTTCGCTAATCACTGCTTTATTTCGGGACTGTGTTATCAATCGGATATTGCGGGGCTACGGGCGGGTTAATGAGCGATTTTGGTAATGGCGCCGGGATTTTGGTGAGGATTTATAAAGTGCATAATTTGGAGTTTTTTCTTGACGAAAGTACAGACAATATGGTATAAATAATATCGGTGAGGCGCATAATCGCCCTAAGTCTGTTCCGAGCAAATACGAACAGACTGGCGCCTGTGGATTGCTCCTTGCCGGAAGAAGGAGACAACTTGGAGTTTTATAGTCCTCCGTAAGGTCGAAAACGCCAGAGAATGCATGATATCCCTGGTGTTATATGCTTCGGATTTGCGATTTTAACCTTTCGTTTAACGGATGATGATAAGTTTTCGAAGAAAGGATATAATCTCAATTCACGAAATGTCCCGGGGCGGAAGATTATGTGAAGAAGCAAAGAAAAAATATCGATCGCTTTGGTGTGTGGCCAGGGCACAACTACCGTAATCCTTGAAAGGAGGGCTATTATGTGTAGTCGATTTTATCATTTCGTATCATTTATTTTGATGCTGTGCGTGGTTCTTTCGAGCACAGCGGATGCCGCCGATGCAAATCTTGTGGGCTGGTGGAAGTTCGACGGCGACGGTCTCGATGCGTCCGGCAACAGTCACAATGGGACGCTCGAGGGAGACGCCCATTTTGTTGAGGGCTACTCCGGCCAGGCCCTGTCCCTGGATGGCGACGGCGATTTTTTCACCGTTAATGACTATAAGGGCCTTATGAGTACGAGCGACGTGACCGTGACCGCATGGGTCAATACGATGGCCACCGGGGACCAGGCGGACATCACGTACTGGGGCAGGAATTCCGGCGGACGAAGAGTGGACTTCCGCATTAACAACGGCAGGCTCCGCGTCGAGCACGGAGGCGGCAACCTGCAAGGTGACACAAATCTGAATGACGGCGAATGGCACCACGTCGCCGTGACAATCCCGGCCGGCTCGACAGTCTCGTATCCGGATGTCAAGCTGTATCTGGATGGTCAGGACGACAGCCGGCATACGACGGACCCGGACCCCCCGTTCCGTCTGGCCGAGCACGACAGCAACGTGGACCTCACTATCGGCCGGCGTGTACCGCAGGATGACAGGCATTTCATAGGAATGATCGATGAAGTTAGAATCTACGACAGAGTACTTGCAGGTACTGAGATTGAAGATATTATGATGCTCGGGTACCTTGCCAGCGCCCACAGCCCGAGCCTGCCCAACGGCGAGAAATTAGAGGACACATGGGCGACGCTTGAATGGGTAGCAGGCCCACTCGCTGTCTCCCACAACGTTTACTTTGGCACAAGCTTCGAGGATGTCAATGCGGGTGCCGAAACTGGCTTTGTGGGTAATATTACTGAAACAACTCAACCTCTTGGCTTTCCCGGATATCCTGCTCCGGACGGCCTGGTTCCCGGCACAACCTACTACTGGCGGGTGGATGAGGTTAACGATGCCCATCCCGACAGCCCGTGGCAAGGGGAAGTATGGAGCTTTTGGATTCCGGATGTGACTGCCTACGATCCGATACCATGCGACGGCGAGCCTGCCGAATATGCCGATGCGGATTTGAGCTGGGCTCCAGGCATGAAAATGATTATGCAGGGAGTTTACTTCGGGACCGATGCCGATGAGGTTGCCAACGCGACCGGTGCTGCTGCGCAGATGGATACAACATTCGATCCCGGCCAGCTTGACGCCGCGACCGCGTACTACTGGCGCGTCGATACGTTCGATGGTTCTCAATGGAACAAAGGCCCCGTATGGACTTTCACGACAATGCCGGAGATTCCGCTTGCGAGTGATCCGAATCTCGTAGCCTGGTGGAAGCTCGACGAGGGTGCGGGTACCAATGTCCTTGACTGGTCGGGAAATGGCAACCACGGCAAGCTCTTTGGGACTGCATGGACCAGCCCGAAATGGCTCGATGATGCAGACGGCGCCGTGACGTTCGCCGATGACGGCTTTATGGCGATTAACAATCTTAATTATAGCGGTCCCGGCCGTACGGAAATCACGGCGTGCGCCTGGGTTCGCACGGATGATCCTAACGACCAATTTGTTGTTACGTTCGACCGAAATGAGTATTGGCGACTGGAGATAAACGGCAACGGCGCCGGCAACGGCCAGGTCGGATGGGATCTCATGACGATCAATGGCGGTGTAGAACAACAACTTGACTATGGAAGTATCACTCGCGTGGACGATGGATTCTGGCATCATCTCTGCGGTGTGTTCGACAACGGTACCGCGACGATCTTTATTGATGGGATTCCGGAACCTTCGGTCGTGGCTGGTCCGACTTTTGGGGTTGGAGACTTAGTCCGTTATGGCTTTGTGGGAGCAAACTCCGAAGCCGATGAGTTCAACGGTGCCAGGGGTGTCGAGACCGGCGTCACGGGAGAGGTCGGCGACGTTCGCATCTATGACAGGGCCCTGACCCAGGAAGAAATCTTCCAGGTAATGAGAGGCGATCCTCTCCAGGCCTGGGATTTGCGGCCCCCGAGCAGGCTGGTTCACATCGACAATGTTCCGACAACGCTCACGTGGCAGGCGGGAGACGATGCTGCAGAGCATGATGTTTACTTCGGAGCCGACCAGGAGGCGGTCAGCAGTGCCGATGCGACCGATACCACCGGCGTATATCGCGGACGACAGGCCGGAACTTCGCATGTGCCGACCGATGAATTCGTCTGGGGCCAAAATTATTACTGGCGAATCGACGAGCTCAACAGGGACGGCAGCATCACAAAAGGCGGTATTCGGGCGATCCAGGTGGCCGACTTCACAGTTGTGGATGATTTCGAAGCATATGATATCGGCGAAAACCAGATATGGTACGCATGGCTGGACGGCTTTGGCTATGGTATGCCGGATGTTCCGCCGTACTCTCCGGGTAACGGTACCGGCTCGGCGGTCGGCGATGAAACAACCGGCTCTTATACCGAGGAAACAATTGTCTATGAAGGCAGACATTCAATGCCTCTGGCCTACGACAACAACAAGCAGGGCTATGCGAAGTATTCCGAGGTGGAGCTGACATTGGTTAAACCGCGTGACTGGACAAAGAATGAAGTTGCTGAATTGTCGATATGGTTCTATGGCCTTTTGGCTAATGCCGCCGAACCGCTATATGTGGCTGTAACCGGCAGCAACGGCGTGTCGATTGTGATCAATCATGACAACCCTGACGCAGCTATGATCGAAGAGTGGAAAGAATGGGTAATACCGCTGCAGACGTTAGCCGATCAGGGCGTTAATCTGGACGATGTTCACAAACTCGCGATTGGTCTGGGAACAAGAGGCAATACTACAATCCCCGGCGGTGCGGGAACAATGTACTTCGACGATATCATGCTGTATCGAACTAGAACGGTTGCCGAAGAGTAAACGCCGGTTCCTGCTTTCGGGGACCAGCCACAATGCCTGTGAAAACAGGTGCGGCTGTTGCGTTAGAGCTAACGTTAATTCGGGGCCTGTACCGATTGATTCGGTACGGGCCCCGCTTAAATTTTAAAACGTCGCCGAGATGGTATTTGACGCAGGCGAAATCTCAAATATAATAAGAGGTTGATAACAGATTGTTATGTTGTTGTATTAGGGTGAAAGAAATCGCCGGTATTTTTTTAATGGAACAAATATGTTGACGAGCGCTACAGTAGCTGACCTTCTGCGGCCATGCGAGAAAAAGCTTGCGGGATTCTATGATGTTACTCTGATTGTCGGCGGTTCATTGTTAATCGGCCTGTGTGCTAATATCCGGTTTTGGCTGCCTTTTAGCCCCGTTCCTGTGACGGGCCAGACGTTTGCCGTGCTGATGCTCGGAGCGCTGCTGGGGGCTCGCAGGGGCTGTTTAGCCGTACTTGCATACATTATTGAAGGTGCCGCCGGACTGCCCGTTTTTGCGGTAAGTATTGGTTCCGCTGCGCTGTTGGGGCCGACCGGAGGATATTTATTCGGTTTTATTCCCGCTGCTTACGTCACTGGACGCCTGGCGGAAAGGGGATGGGACCGGCGGATCGGAACGACGGTTTTAGCGATGGTTCTCGGAAATCTGGCCATCTACTCGTTCGGGCTGCTCTGGTTGGGCTGCCTGACGGGATTCAGTACGATGGTATTGACTTTGGGCTTATATCCGTTTATAATAGGAGATTCGTTCAAAATTATATTAGCTGCGATACTTTTGCCGGCCGGCTGGAAACTGCTCGAACGTGGCGGTTTTGCCGGCAAAAGCCAATAGGCAGCAAAAATAATTGGGGAATAGTGTAACGGTAGCACGACTGACTCTGGATCAGTTAGTCGAGGTTCGAATCCTCGTTCCCCAGTTCTTCAACTCATTCGCCTTCTATTGTCGCAGAGGATTTGAAAGCACTTGGAATAATTCTCTGCCCGCCTTCGTTCCCGGCTTAGAAAAGGGCATGTGCCGAAAAATACGTATTTACCACAATAGACAGCGTGCCCAACGAAGTGTTAAAATAGAGATGTAATTCGCATATCAGGGACGAGCTTCGCACGGTATTGAACACTCATTGTGGAATTGTGCTTTGTATATTGTAAGACATTAACTTTTTCAGGAGAACAAAAATGAAACGGCAATCAATTCTTGCATTGGGAGTTTTCGTTCTGGCGGCCGCTCCGGCGATAGCCATTATCTGGACCCAAGTAGTTCCTAAATACCAGGCCACAGGAGAAGTGCGAGTTCGGCCTATTATCCCGTATCTGGTCTTTAAGACAGAGGATAGCGGGATGATTCCCTTATATGAATCATTCGTGAACACCCAGGTCTCCATTATCAGGAGCCAGGCAGTCCTTCAACGCGCTTTGGACCGGCGTGAAGTCCAGCAGACACAGTGATACAAGAAGCCTCGAATACCGCTTGTGCAGCGATTCGTCGACAAACCACTTACGCCTATGGAAAGACTCAGGAATGCCCTTTCAGTCAAGCCTCGAACCCAAACCGAGATCATTGACGTCAGCTTTACGGATCCGAGTGTCGAAGATGCCAAGGTTGTTGTGGATGCTGTTTTGAACGAGTACATAAAATATATTAGGGAAAAAACTAATGCGAAGCAGGACAATCTTTACCGGCAACTGACCGAACAATACAGGTCTTTACAAAATCAAATCCAGGGGCAGCAGGCAACCACTGCCGCACTTCTCAAATCGCTTGGCTCGGAAAATCCGCAGGAACTTATCTCCGCCAGACGGCTCAGTCTTGACCAGACACAAGCCCGCCTCAGCAAACTGCGACAGCGTATTGCTGTATTGGAATGGGATGTCAAACATGCCGTTGCCAGCGATATTAATATGGCGGTTGAAAAGCAGCCAAAATATCACATGGATGCCGAATGGCGCAAGCGGGATGTTGGAGTGAGGACGATTCGGCACAATATTGCCGCCAGCGGACTCGAGCCTACAAATCCGGATATTGTTAGGGCTCAAAAGGACCTGGAGTTTGCGGAGGAATTGCTTAAACTGCGAGAGACGCAACTGGACGAGCAATGGCAGGACCGGCCGAAGAATGTGGCCGGAGCGCAAATGTCAATTGCTGATGCCGGTGATCCGAATTACGTAAAAGGAATGATCGAGCATCAACTGGCCCGGGCAAAACATGAAAAGCAGCTTTTGAATGAAGAGTACAATAAGCAGCAGAATGAGTTTAAACAGCTTTTCCAAAACGCCCAGTTACTCGAGAAGGAGAACAACTCCCTGCTGCACAAACGCGAGTTGCTCAACGCGGTTCGGCAGCGTCTGGACCAAAAGAATATGGAACGCAATGTTTCCTCCGGTTCAATCGAGGTATCGATGAAGGCCATCGCATCCTCCAAGCCTTACAAAGACCGTCGAATTATTTTCACTGTCATCGCCCTGGTTTTGAGCATGGGAATCGGCGCAGGTGCGGGATTCCTGTTCAGACGCCGTGCGAGCTAAGACAATTACAAATCCAGGATGATCCCGGCGACCATTAAACCGGATCGAGATTCAGGGAGATGGCGAACAAGTAGAAAGATGGTCTCCGCGTACAGATCTGGACATCGTGATTTTGCAGAATTCTCGATAAAAATTAAAGTTTCCTTAACATGCGTCCGATAAATATATTGACGATAGTATAGAAAAGCGGTGTGAAGGGTCATTATTCCCGGTCGAGGAGTTTTGTCCTGATAAAGGAGTTGACGGAATTTCAGGTAAAGGAGTAACAAAATGATGAAACGGACGCTGATTCTTGTATGTGTGATGGCATTGGGTTTTCCGCTCACCCTGGCAGGTTGCAACATGGCTGAGTCGGCAAAACTTAAAGCAGCTTTGGAAAAAACCGAGAGTGAACGAGACGACCTCAAGGCAAAAATAACCGTTGTTACTCAGTCACGGGACCGGTTACAAGAGCAGGTCGATGAATTCGCTCAGTCGCGTGACCGGTTGCAAAAGCAGATTAATGAGCTCACTCAGTCACGAGATACTGCCGTTGCCGAGGCCAGGAAATCTCAGGAAGAAATCAGTAAGCTTGCAGCCCAGTTGCAGGCCGAGGTTAAAACGGTCCGTGAATTGCAGGATCAGCAAACACAGGTTCTAATAGCCATCGCGGAACTCCAGAATAAGCTCAAGTCGTAAAAACACGGGCTAATACCAATTGTGTATAATCAATGCGCTTGTTCGTGTCATTTCTGCCTATGACACACCCAAGGTGAAGCGCAGCGGAGCGGAGACGAGGCACTCCACTTCGGGCCACTTTGTGGCCCTACGGTCAAAATGACGAAAGCGCAAATCATAATCACAATCGGTATAACTTCCGTTCTCTGCCGTCCATACCGAATTTCAAGGGTGTTTACTAATCTTGGTTATTGTTCTATAATCTGCATAACGTAGAGATTCGAGTCGCCGTGATTTGATTTCATAGATGTTTTTGTAAGAACCCGGCATGATATATTCCGGAGGAATATCGAATGGTTAATCGCAAAAACAGAAAACAATTCTTTGTCGGCATATCGGTGCGGATTTTGATTCTCGCTCTTTGCATTCCTGTTGCCGTAGAGGCAGAAGCAACACAAAACGTAGTGCGGCAGGGCCTGGCGAGTAAATACAAGGGCGATAAGGGGATCGAAAACGACCCTGATGTGATATTCGTGGAGAATTTCGAGGAGAATTCCCTGGATGCGGTCAAGGGGCGATGGGAAAGTGTGCAGAATATTGACATCATGTCCTTTTCGGCGCAAGTGCCTGCGGCAAGTGCAGGCAGGCAGTCGCTTTTAATGAGCCACATCGGCGGCAAAGACAATGGCGGGCATCTGTATCGGCGTCTTTTGCCGGGCTACGAGCAGCTTTACGTTCGCTTTTATGTGAAATTCGCCGGGGACTGTTACCCGATTCATCACTTCGTCCACCTCGGCGGGTACAATCCTTCTACGCCGTGGCCCCAAGGCGGAGCGGGAATCCGACCGGCCGGCAACGAGCGATTCACCACGGGTATTGAGCCGTACGGCAGGAAATGGAGGTGGGATTTCTACTCCTACTGGATGGGGATGCGGTCCTCACCGGACAAAAAATCGTGGGGGCACGACTTCGTTAACGACGTGAATCTTAAAGCCGAGCGTAAGCAATGGGTATGCGTCGAGCTGATGATGAAGATGAATGATCCCGTCACGGCACATAACGGCGGCCAGGAAATGTGGATTAACGGCAAATCATGGATAAAAGATGGACAAATTGTCAGCCGTCTCGGCAAAGGATTTCCCAAAGGCAAGTGGGTATGGGATAGCTTCATGCCGGATACTGATGGCGAGCCGTTCGAAGGTTTTCAATGGCGTAACGACGAGAAGCTAAATTTGAATTTCCTGTGGATTCTGCTATATATCACGGACGCCCCTGCGGGCCATCTCAGCAAGGTCTGGTTCGACGATATCGTGGTGGCGAAAAAGTATATCGGACCTGGAAATCCCCTTGATAATTGATGCTAAAAGGACAGAACTGCCGAAAATACAGATAGTATGTTATTTAGCATTCGAGCCGGATGCTCGTCGAGTATTGAGAATTAAGTTTGTGCCGGATCGAGCCCGAGAGTAGAAGGGGGCCTGAGAAAATGGTTAGAAAAGTGATTCTGGTAGCTGCATTAATCGTAATGATCTTTTCGCTAATGAGCTGCCAGACTGTCAAGGGAATTGGTGCTGATATTCAATGGGTTGGCCAGAAAGGCGAAGAAGCCATTGAGCGATAAAACGTTTCGGCCTGTTTCACGGAATAAGTTTTGTGGCGACTTGAACGAATGAACTTAAGGCATCAAGTGAGCTTATCCGTTGTTTTAGTCTTCGTGGAGATACTCTCTATACGTTGCTTTTTTTGGGTGATTTGCCCGAGCAAGTCGATCTGGCCCGGGGATTTGTCCTGATGGTCTTTGCTTTTTTCAACAATTGCATAATTCTCTACCATTGCCAACAGGCTTAATAACAGGCTGAGCGTACTTTCGGCACCCTGGTTCGTATTGACGCCGTCAGGTGTCAGGCCGTCATTACAACCTTTTGTTCTGAAGTCATAGAGTGGAACGTGCAGATCGTTCTGTCCGAGGAACCAATCGAAGGCCTTTCTCTGAAGTGTCAGGAATCTCTCGTTTTGGGTGGCCTCATAAGCGTCTCTTAACATCAAAACCGTCCCTGCGGCTTCTATAGGCTGCTGGTCGAATGTCGCCTTTTTCTCGCCTCGTTCATACCATCCTTTGCAGCCGATGAAGCTGAAATGCGAGCCGGTGAAAATGTTTTTCAGCAGGAACTCACAGGTTTTGTCCGCAATTTCCTGATATTTTTTATTTTCGAGCATCATACCGGCCACATAAAGTGCCTGGGGTAAAACGGCGTTATCGTATGTCAGCGCATCCTCAAACCACTGCCAGTTATGGTAGTGACTCTCTTCGTACTGCCTGACCAGACCGTCTGCCGCCAGTTCCAACTGGCGTTTTATATCGATTACGCCGGGAAACTGTTTGAGATAATCACTCATACCGAGGATCGAATACGCCATGCCCTTTGGTAGCTGCCTCTGGACGTGTTTTACGGATTTGTCGAAACAGTCTTTGGCAATAGACAAATACGGCGATGCCGGCGGTATTGCCATTACCGTACCAAACGCCCACAAGACCCTGCCGAATGCATCGTGTGCGGGTTCATCCTCGCGCCAGGCCCTGTCGAAATCCATAAAGTTTCTGATCGTACCGTCGCCGCGCTGTGAATGGATGACGAAGGACAGATATGTATCAAGGAGTTGGAGGACTTGCGGCTCAGGATATTGGGCGTAATATCTGGTCATCGCAATCACAGCTCTTGCATTATCATCCGTGCAGTAGCCGAACTCGCGATTTGGTATTGTAAACTTGGCGTGCTGGTAGAGGCCCGTGTCGTCGGTCAGCTTTTGCAGGTGGTCTAACGAAGGCTCGGGTACTTCAATGCTTGATATTGTCTCGGCTGCGGACAGTTTTGTTTTCGCGGAGATTCGAAGAGGCTTGCGTTTTGAGCCGAATAACTTCCAATATATCTGGCCGATTTTTGGCCAGGTTCTGGATCTGCCGTACTCGTATGCCCGTCTTCGCAGCGAGTAATACAGCGAATCGTTCTGAAGTATTTCTACGATTGCCTGCGTCATTTGTTGAGAATCGCCGAATTGCACCAGCTTGCCCCGGCCGTCGGCCAGCAGCTCCGTCGCCGCCCAATACGGGGTGGAAACAACCGCCTTACCGGTACCGACGGCAAACGATAAAGTACCGCTGGTCAACTGCTTCTCGTTCAAATACGGCGTGACATAGATATCGGCTGCGCACAAGAAGTTATGAAGTTCCTTGTCGTCAACAAACCTGTTATGGAATATTACGTGTTCCTGCAAATTTAAGTCTTTGACCATTTGCTGGAGGCCGAATCGATAGGATTCACCCTCTTGCTTCAGCACGTTCGGGTGCGTCATACCCAGGATGATGTAGATTACTGATGGTTCGGCCTTGACGATAGCTGGCATCGCCTTGAGCATAACCTCGATTCCCTTGTTCTGGTTGAGCAGGCCGAATGTCAAAATTGTCCTGCGGTCTTCAAGCCCGAATTTGTGTTTGTAGTAGTTGCTGTCGACAAAAGGCAAGTCAGGGATGCCGTGCGCAATCAATTTTATCTTCCTGGTGGGTATCTTGTAGATGTCCCTCAGCATGCTGACGCCTCGTTCGTTCATCGTGATGACTCTGTAGGAGGCTTTGCAGATATCCACTAAGGACTCGTAATAACCCGGATTCGGATCATCGAGAACAGTATGAAGGGTTGTTATAACGGGCGCCTTTAACCTTTTAAGCAGCAGGCTCAGATATGCCCCGGCCTCACCGCCAAAAAGGCCGAATTCGTGCTGAACAGAAACGATGTCGACATGACTGAAATTGATATAGTCGGCGGCGCAAATATAATCGCTTTTCACATTCTGGCGAATTTCAAACTTGACCGGCTCATCATATTTGTGGTCTCCCGACCTCATTGCGACCACGAGCGGTTCGAATTCACCCTTTGCCGCTAACGCAGTGCTCTCAATAAGATCCGATGCGAAAGTTGCAATTCCACATCTTCTCGGGGGGAAGGAGGAAATAAACACAACTTTTTTCGCAGTAATTTTGGCCATCCGCAATATCCCTTTTCAAATAGCTAAGCTCACGCCTTTTTATTTTAATGTGAGCTTCCAAAATCGTCAAGGAAATTGATCATTAAACTGGCATAAAAACGGTTTTTTATTAAATAATCAATTAATTATGTGCGGTTAAAGACTAAAAGTGAGGTTTTTAAAATATATTCGAAAAATTAGCCTAATTTTCATTTTTCTTTTGCACCCCGTATAGGCAAGATCGTATAATACACTACTATTGTAGTAGGAATAATGGGGAAATAAATTATGAAGCTTTCGACAAGAACAAGATATGCAGTAAGGGCAATAATCGAATTAGCCCAAAACGACATTAATAGGCCTTTGCAGCTTAAAATCATTGCCGAGAGACAGGATATATCCGTAAAATACCTTGAGCAATTAATGGCTTCGCTCAGGACGGCAGGTTTTGTAAGGAGTGTCAGGGGTTCCAAGGGAGGATATGTGCTTGCCAAGGCCCCGGATAAGATTAGACTCAGCGAGGTTGTACATCAACTTGAAGGCCCTGTGACAACGGTCGCATGTGTCGAAGACCATGATTGTTGTACGCGATCTGCCGACTGTGCGGCCAGGTATCTCTGGGTACAGGTAGAGCAGGCGATTGATAAAGTCCTGCAATCAATAACACTCCAGGATTTAGTTGACAAGGCAAACATCGAGAAGAAACTGGATTTTCAAATATGATAAAGATGGAGAATAAATTATGAGTGCGATATTCGAAGATATTACGGCTGCGATCGGGTATACTCCATTAGTTCAAATCAACAAGCTCGGATCGGACAAGGCTACGATTCTTGCAAAGCTCGAATCCAAAAATCCGACCGGAAGCGTGAAAGACAGGATTGCCCTGTCAATGATAAGCACGGCGGAAAAAAAAGGATTGATAACAGAAGAAACGGTCGTGATTGAACCGACCAGCGGCAATACGGGCATCGGTCTCGCTTTCATCTGCGCAGCCAGAGGGCACCGTTTGATATTGACGATGCCCGAGTCGATGAGCATCGAGCGAAGGAAGATATTGAAGATATTCGGCGCCGAGCTTGTACTTACCCCCGCCGAGCAGGGCATGGCCGGGGCGATCGCAAAGGCCGAGGAGCTTGTTGTGCAAAATCCGAATTCCTTTATGCCCCAGCAGTTCAAAAATCCGGCGAATCCGCAAATCCACAGGGAGACCACGGCACAGGAAATATGGAACGACTCGGACGGACGGGTCGGCATTCTTGTCGCCGGCGTCGGTACCGGCGGCACCCTCACCGGCTGCGGCGAGGTGCTCAAAGCTAAAAACAAAGACCTGAAAGTCGTGGCGGTCGAACCGAAGGACTCACCCGTGTTGTCCGGCGGAAAATCCGGTCCGCATAAGATACAGGGTATCGGAGCAGGATTTGTGCCGGATGTTCTGAACGTCGAAATTATCGATGATGTTATCCAGGTCGCAAACGAAAACGCTATTGAGACAGCCCGGCAGCTTGCCTTGAAGGAAGGTATCCTTTCCGGTATAAGCGGCGGCGCCAATGTGTGGGCCGCGGTACAGCTTTCGCACCGGCAGGAAAATGAAGGTAAAGTCATTGTGACCTTTGTCTGCGACACCGGCGAACGATATATCTCGACCGAAATGTATGGCTAAAAATCCCTTATGTGCAGCATTTGGAAAGGTTCCAACAATGCTAAAGAACAGACTTACCGATCAAAAAATAAAGGATCTGGTTGACGAAATCACCCATACATACAAGGACGATTCCGGCATAAACTTTATCGATGTTTCCAATCTGCCGGTGAGGGGCAAGATTTTGGACACCCTCGATCTTCTTACGGAAATTCTCTTTCCGGGCTATACGGGCAAAAGATCGGTAAAAAAATCCAATATCGAATTTATCGTTATCGACATTCTCTACCACGTATATTCGGAGCTGACCGAGCAAATCGAAAGAGCTTATAAGTATCAGTGCAGGATGCAGGATTGTGATACCGGTGACTGCCGGGCAATGGCCGAGGATGCCACGTTGCATTTATTGACGCAGCTTCCGAAAATCAGGGAACTGCTGAAAGGCGATGTCGGCGCCGCTTTCGACGGTGATCCGGCGGCAAAATCCTACGAGGAAATCGTCATAAGCTACCCCTGCATCACGGCAATTGCTACCTATCGCATCGCCCACGAATTGTATCTCCGGGAAATCCCGTTGATTCCGAGGATCATGAGCGAATGCGCGCATTCCAAAACCGGAATTGACATACATCCGGGAGCGAAGATAGGCAAAAACTTCTTCATCGACCACGGCACCGGCGTTGTAATCGGTGAGACGACGATAATAGGTGACAACGTAAAAATCTATCAGGGCACGACCCTCGGAGCGATGAGCTTCCCGAAGGACGAAAGGGGCAGGATAATCAAAGGCAAGAAGCGGCATCCAACCATAGAAGACAATGTGACAATTTACGCAGAGGCTACCATATTAGGTGACGTCACTATCGGCAAAGGCGCTATAATCGGCGGCAACGTCTGGGTCAAACAATCCGTACCCGCCGGATTTACTGTTATCACTGCCAACGCCGATCTTATTTGCAAAAATCCCAAAACCGAGGGCGGTATTTACGAGATATGAAATGGATAATAAATTAATCGAGCAAATCAAAAAATTAAAAGCAGAACGTGACGCCGTAATACTTGCCCACAACTATCAGCCCGGCGAGATACAGGACCTGGCGGACTTTTGCGGTGATTCGTTGGGCCTGAGCATCCAGGCTTCTCAGACTGATGCGGAAGTTATCGTGTTCTGCGGCGTGCAATTTATGGCGGAGACCGCGGCGATTCTCTCGCCGGAGAAGACGGTGCTCCTGCCGGAGAAGTTCGCCGGTTGTCCGATGGCCGATATGATTACCGCCGAACAACTCCGTCAGCTCAAGAAGGAAAATCCGGATGCACTGGTGGTCTGTTATGTCAACAGCTCGGCCGAGGTCAAGGCCGAAAGCGATTACTGCTGTACGAGTGCCAACGCGGTCGAAGTGGTCAACTCTCTGCCGGAAGGCAAGCGGATTCTTTTCGTGCCGGACCAGCATCTCGGCCAGTTTGCCGCCGAACGAACAGGCAGAAAGCTCGTGCTATGGCCCGGCTATTGCCCAACACACGTGCTGATAACCACCGATGATATAAAGGCAGCAAGGGCGAAATACCCCGATGCGATTGTCATGACGCATCCCGAATGCACCGAGCCGGTCAAAGAGCTTTCGGATGAATTGCTCAGTACTGGGCAAATGCTCAAATTTGCCGCCAAAAGCAAGGCAAAACGGTTTATTATCGCAACTGAAATCGGAATCATTCACACTCTGAAAAAGCAAAATCCTGAAGCCGAGTTCTTCCCGGCCAGTGACAGGGCGATTTGTCCGAATATGAAGAAAATTACCATCGATAAGGTCATTGGCTCATTGGAGAATATGCAATACAAAGTTACAGTTCCCGATACGATAAGAATCGAGGCGAAAAAGGCCCTCGACAGAATGGTGGAGATTCTACCGGAAAAATAAGGATGGAGCGGAAAGGCAAAAATTCTTTTAGTGTAGTTCAGACCGGGATTATTCGGGTTATCGAGGCTGAAAAGCCGCTGGAACTGGAATGCGGCAAGAAGCTGGCCCCTGTTGATGTAGCTTATGAGACGTACGGCAAGCTTAACGAGGCCGGGGACAACGCAATCTTAATTTGTCACGCTCTTAGCGGCAATGCTCACGTAGCCAGCATAAACGATCCCGACGACAGCAAACCCGGCTGGTGGGATACTATGGTCGGCCCGGGCAAGGGAATCGACACTGAGAAATACTTCGTTATCTGCTCGAATTTTCTGGGCGGCTGCAGCGGGACTACGGGACCGTCTTCGATTAACCCCGATTCGGGCAGGCCTTATGGGCTCGAATTTCCTATCATTACGATAGCCGACATGGTGAAAGTCCAAAAGCTACTGCTCGACAAGCTCGGAATCAGCGAACTTTTGGCCGTGATTGGCGGCTCGATAGGTGGAATGCAGGTGCTCCAGTGGTCGATCGCATACCCGGATTTTGTTAAAGCCGCCCTACCTATCGCCACTACCACACATCTCGGGGCTCAATCTATCGCGTTCGATGCGGTCGGACGAAATGCGATTTTGGCGGATTCGAATTTTGCAGGTGGACAATACACGGATGGAAAAGGTCCGAACGGAGGCCTGGCTATTGCGCGGATGATCGGACACATAACGTACCTGTCGGAGCAGGGTATGCGCGAAAAATTCGGACGAGAGTTGCGAAATTCTCACAGTTATAGTTACGATTTCAACTCCGAGTTTGCCGTTGAGACATATCTGGACCATCAGGGGGAAAGCTTCGTGGACAGATTCGACGCTAACAGCTATCTTTACATAACCAAGGCGTCGGATTACTTCGACATCGGAAAAGACTACGGCTCTCTAAAGAATGCCTTTGCAAATACAAGCTGCAGGTTTCTGGTAATCAGCTTTACAAGCGACTGGCTTTTTACTCCTGCTCAATCCAGGACAATAGTTGACGCCCTTGTGGCTAACAATAAAGAAGTTAGTTTTTGTGATATTTCCTCGCCGTACGGCCATGATGCGTTTCTATTGGAACCTGATACGTTAGGCTCATTTATTTCCGGCTTCCTGGATGCGACATATCGGCCCGAAACGAAAAAGACAAGCAGCAAAACAACAATCCATGGCAGTGCAAAAGAGCTTAATATTGAGCAGGCCAAACGAACCCGTATCGATTATCAGGAGATTGAATCGCTGATAGAGCCGAACAGCACCGTTCTGGACATCGGCTGCGGTGACGGCCAGTTGCTGGCACACCTTACGACCGAGAAGAACATAAAGGGCATGGGTATCGAGCTCGACCAGGACCTTGTCCGGGCTTGTGTAGAAAAAGGGCTGCCTATCATACAGCAGGACATCGAACAAGGTCTGGAAAACTACACCGACAAAAGTTATGATTATGTCATACTGTCCCAAACGGTTCAGACGATAAAAAATCCCGAAAAGGTATTTACCGAACTGCTTCGGGTCGGCAGGAAAGTAATCGTGAGCTTCCCGAACTTCGCACACTGGCGGTGCAGGGCACAACTGCTCTTCCAGGGCAAATCGCCCGTAACCAGGCAGCTTCCGTTTGACTGGTGCAACTCGCCTAACATACATTGTTTGTCGCTCAAAGATTTCGACCGGCTTTGCAGGAAGCTGAGGGTGAAAGTCGAAAAAAGGATCCCTTTGAAGAAAGCAGCTCTCAGCCCGGTAAGATTCACGCCGAATCTTTTTGCCGAGCAGGTAATTTACGTAACAAGCAAAGAATAAAAAATTTGAAAAAAAGCATTGAACATCGTTCGGAGGTAAAGTTCCTCCATAACGGCCGGACGGAAATTGCCGTTACGCCGGAACATAATATATTCTTAGAAGGAGATGATAGTATGATTTTTTCAAAAGCGACCGAAAAGGATGTAACCAGGGCAATCGTATCTGGATTCGCAAGAGAATTTGAAGACCACATCGAGAACGATGTGATTGTTATCGGCGCCGGTCCCAGCGGCCTGGTCGCGGCGATGGAATTCGCCAGACAGGGTCAAAAGACGCTTGTTGTCGAGAGTAACAACTACCTCGGCGGCGGATTCTGGATAGGCGGCTACCTGATGAACAAGGTGACTTTCAGGGCGCCTGCCCAGGACGTCCTCGACGAGATTGGTGTGCCTTACACGGAAGCTTCAGATGGTTTGTATGTTGCCGACGGACCACATGCGTGTTCGAAATTGATTGCCGCGGCGTGCGATGCCGGCGTTAAAGTATTGAACATGACTAAATTCGACGATGTGGTGCTGCGCAACGGCAGGGTCTGTGGGGCTGTAATTAACTGGACGCCGGTATCGGCACTGCCCAGAGCGCTTACCTGCGTAGACCCAGTGGCGATCGAATCCAAGCTCATTCTCGATGCGACCGGACACGATGCCGTCGTGGTTCGATCACTGGAGCAGCGAAGACTCGTGGAGATAAGAGGCTTCGGAGCGATGTGCGTTGAAGAATCCGAAGATGCGGTTGTCGAAAATACAACAGAGATATATCCGGGCCTGATTGTCGCCGGTATGGCTGCTGCAACTACGTTCGGTCTTCCAAGAATGGGACCTACATTTGGAGGAATGCTGCTTTCGGGTAAGAGGGCCGCAGAAGTTACTATGGAAGTGCTGAGGTAGTTTATCTTCGGCATATTCCGCAATTGACGGCAGCCAGCTCTCGCTGCTGGCATGCTGTCCTTAAATATTTATGAGGTATTAAAATGGACGAAAATACAAATTATCGCCTGGAGACGTTGGCTCTGCACGCAGGCCATCAGGTCGATTCGGATACTCTAAGCAGGGTCGTACCGATTTATCAGACGACCAGCTACGTTTTTAAGGATACGGATCACGCCGCCAATCTATTCGCTCTGAAGGAATTCGGCAATATCTATACCAGGCTGATGAATCCGACGACGGACGTATTGGAAAAGCGGCTGGCGGCCCTGGAAGGCGGAGTAGGCGGCCTGGCATTCAGTTCGGGCCAGTCTGCAATATATGTTAGCATCTTCAATATTTGCGGTACCGACGGTCATATTGTGGCCTCGAATTCGCTTTACGGCGGAACAGTGACGCTCTTCAGCCATACTTTCGCCAAGCTCGGCATCGAGGTAACTTTTGTCGATCCGAAAGAGCCGGAGAATTTTGCCGGGGCGATAAAAGACAATACCCGGCTGATTTATATCGAGACCATCGGCAATCCAAAGAATGACATTCTGCAATATGAAAAGATCGCCGAGATAGCTCACGAAAACGGCATGCCGGTGATTTGCGACAATACCGTTGCCACGCCGATTCTTTTCAGGCCAATCGAACACGGCATAGACATTGTCGTTCATAGTTGCACGAAATTCATCGGCGGGCACGGCACAAGCATAGGCGGCGCGATTGTTGATTCGGGTAAATTCGACTGGACGAACGGCCGGTACCCCGAGCTGACCGAGCCGGATCCGAGTTATCACGGCGTGAAATACGTCGAGGCAGTCGGCGAGCTGGCGTACATCATCAAAGCCAGGACGCAGTTCCTCCGCGATATGGGCAGTTGTATGTCGCCGTTCAACGCGTTTCTGTTTTTGCAGGGCCTCGAAACGCTGCATCTGCGTATGCCGAGGCATTCCGAAAACGCGCTGAAGCTGGCGCAGTGGCTCGAAGAACAGCCGCGGGTAACCTGGGTAAATTACCCGGGGCTCGAATCGCATCCGGACCACGAACTGGCGAAAAAATATCTGCCTGACGGTCAGGGCGCTATTCTTGGCTTTGGAATCAAGGGTGGAAAAGAAGCTGGGGTTAAGTTTATCAACAGCGTCAAATTAGCCAGCCATCTGGCGAATATCGGCGACAGCAAAACCCTTGTAATTCATCCGGCCAGCACTACTCATCAGCAGCTTAGCCAAAAAGAACAGCTTGCAGCCGGGGTTACAAATGATTATATTCGTGTATCAGTCGGAACAGAGAACATTGACGATATAGTAAACGACTTTGCCCATGCATTAAAAGCAAGTCAATAGTAAAATGTTGAATGGTTGTAGATTCCTGCTTTCGCAGGAATGACGATATATGAAATACGAGATACGAAACCATGTGGGAATACACGGACAAACTCAAGGACCATTTCTTCAATCCGCGTAACGTCGGTGAGGTGGAAAATCCGGACGGCATCGGCGAGGTCGGCTCTCTGGCTTGCGGCGATGCCCTGAAGCTGACGTTCAAGCTCGATAAGAACGGCAAAATCGCCGAAGCAAAGTTCAAGACGTTCGGCTGCGCAAGCGCCATCGGAACATCTTCGGTCTTAACCGAGATGATCAAAGGCCTGACGCTCGACGAAGCGGCCAAGGTGACCAACAAAGACATTGCCGACTACCTGGGCGGGTTACCCGAGCAGAAAATGCACTGCTCGGTAATGGGCAGAGAAGCGCTCGAGGCCGCAATCGAAAATTATCGAGGCGGCGGCAAGAAAAAACACGAGCTTGGCGGCACTGTCGTCTGTACCTGCTTCGGCGTTACCGATAAAGAAATCGAGCGTGTCGTTATCGAGAACGACCTGATAACCGTCGAAGAAGTGACGAATTACTGCAAAGCCGGCGGCGGCTGCGGCGGCTGCCAGAGCGAAATCGAGAAGATCATAGAAAAAATACAGGGAGATAAGGCAAAAGAAGTCCCCGTATCGGCGCCGCGCAGGACCGGCAAGCTGACGAATATCCAGAAGATTCAGCTCATACAGCAGACGATTAACGAGCAGATCCGCCCGGCTCTTAGAGCGCACGGCGGCAATATCGAGCTGATCGACGTCGAGGGAGATAAAGCCATCGTTGCATTCAGAGGTATGTGCGCCCAGTGCAAGCTGACGGAGTTCACCATGAAGGATGTGGTCGAGGCCAAACTTAAAGAATTCGTTTCAGAAGAGCTTTTCGTTGAAGAGGACAAAGAGTCCGCGGGTCAGCCCCACAATCACAGAGAGTAAATCATGAAAACCGTATATTTCGATAATAACGCAACAACAAAAGTCGCCGAGGAAGTGCTCGAAGAAATCAGGCCGTTGTTCTGTGATCTTTACGGCAATCCTTCGAGCATGCACACGTTCGGCGGACAGATCGGCCGAAGAATCCGCCGGGCACGCGAGCAGGTGGCCGATCTTCTCGGCTGCGACCAAAGCGAGATTGTTTTCACGGGCGGGGGCACCGAGAGCGATAATACCGCTATCAATGGCACGCTGGCCGCCGCTCCGAACAGGCGAACAGTCATAACAACAAGGGTCGAGCATCCGGCGGTACTGGCGGTTTGCCGGGAATTGGAAAATCATGGTTATACCGTCATCGAGCTGAGCGTGGACAAACAGGGCCGGCTCGACATAGCCGAACTGGAGGAACAGCTTGACGACGATACCGCGCTGGTGACAATCATGTACGCCAACAATGAGACGGGCGTCGTGTTTCCAGTCGAGGAAATCGCCGAATTAGTCACGAGCAAAGGGGCGATTTTCCATACCGATGCGGTACAGGCCGTGGGTAAAATCCCGCTGGACCTCTCGAAGAGCAATGTCGATCTGCTCAGCCTCTCGGGGCATAAGCTGCACGCGCCGAAGGGCGTGGGCGTCCTCTACGTCCGTAAGGGGACACGGCTGTCGCCGTTCATGCTGGGCGGCCACCAGGAAGCGGGACGAAGGGCCGGCACGGAAAATGTCCCCGGAATCGTAGGTCTCGGCAAAGCCTGCGAAATGGCGGCGGAAAATCTCGAAGCCGAGAACAGCAAAGTAAAAGCTCTGCGCGACAAACTTGAAAAAGCAATATTGCAGAAATGCCCCGATTGCCGGCTCAACGGCGATCCGGAAAATCGCCTTCCAAATACGACCAATATCAGCTTTGAGTACATCGAGGGCGAAGCGATCCTGCTGATGCTGGATAAATATGGAATTTGCGCCAGCAGCGGCTCGGCATGTACATCCGGCTCGCTGGAGCCCAGCCACGTCCTGCGCGCGATGGGCGTTCCATTCACCGCCGCCCACGGCTCAATCCGCTTCAGCCTAAGCCGCTACAATACCGAGAACGAGGTCGACTACACTATCGAAAAGCTCCCACCAATAATAAACCAGCTCCGGGAACTTTCTCCCTTTGTGATGAAATAGCTCTACAAAGCATGAGCATCACTTGTTTTTTTTGAAAGTAAGCTTAGTTTTCTATTACGAAAGAATGTAGCTTTTTATATAATATAATTTATGAATGAGTCAGAAAAAGATGATATTCGCCGATGGCTGGCCGGATGGCAAACAGCGGGTCCTATGCTGGAAAGGTTGCGAGCCGAGGCCATTCGTAATAGTGATACCGCAGCAGTAATAGAACAATTATCAGATGCTTTTGAATCGGCGCTGCGTCATTATCCGCCGGCAACCACATCGGGGCTTGTGGAACAGCAGCGAATCTTTGCTCGGTTACATTTATGAAGGCGCTCTTTCGAACAGCAGCAGAACTGAACTGTCTATTGTCTGAGCGAGGTTGGCGATATTGCTTTATCGGGGGGATTGCACTTCAGCGCTGGGGGCAGCCGCGTCTGACTAACGATATTGATCTTACAATTTTGACAGGCTTTGGGCAGGAAGAACGTTATGTAGATGAGCTGTTAAAGTTATATAACGGTCGGATACCCGATGCGCGGGAGTTTGCTCTGACGAATCGAGTCCTGTTGCTTGTAACTAATGAGGGGATTCCAATAGATGCGGCATTGGGAGGGATTGCTTTTGAAGAAAATGTAGTATCAAGAGCGAGCCTGTATGAGTTTCTGCCGGGACTGACGCTGCCGACCTGTTCGGCTGAAGACCTGGTAGTTCTCAAATCGTTTCCGGATAGAGCCAGGGACTGGGCGGATGTTGAAACTGTCATAGTAAGACAGCAGAAACAATTGGATTGGGAATATGTGTTTAAACAGTTGAGACCGTTATGCCAGGTTAAGGAATCTTTGGAGATTATTGAACATTTGGAACGTCTGCGCAATTGTCTTTAAGTCTTGTTTTTTTAGCTCTTGGATTGGTTAGCGTCCTTCAACATCTAAAAGGTGTTTGTAATAATAAATCAAAGCAAATAAAATATAAATATCAATAAAGCAGTTTTGGCTTGCCTTATCTTTAACAAGAGTTTTGCAAAAGTTCATCTTTAATTCAGGCTCAGTTTCCGCCGATCATGTCACCTATTCCGCCGAGGACGGAGCCTTCTCCTTTTCGAGAGCCGCCGGCCCTCGGGGCGTGGGCGAGGATTCGGTTGCACATCCTTGAGAAGGGCAGGCTCTGGAGATAGACTTTGCCGGTTCCCCGCAGGGTGGCGAGAAACAATCCTTCGCCGCCGAAGAACATTGACTTCAGATTGCCGGCCCGCTCGATGGAATAATCGATGCCGCTCGTAAAGGCGACGATGCAGCCGGTATCCACCCGAATCGTCTGGCCGTTCAGGTCGACGGGAATGACGGTTCCGCCGGCATGTACGAACGCCATTCCATCTCCTTTGAGCTTCTGTAGGATGAAACCCTCGCCGCCAAAGAAGCCGGCACCGAGCCGCTTGGTGAAAGCGATGCTGACCTTTGTACCCTTGGCCGCACAAAGAAAGGCATCCTTCTTACTTATATATAAACGTTTGAATCAAGCACAATTCACAAAATTATAAGGTGTAGTGGATTTATGCTAACCCGCATTTCTCACAACCCCATTGAAAAAAGCTCCTTGTTCTGATATAACATTTTTATTCAAAAAGATTTAAACCAGAGACAAGGAGCTGTCTTATGAAAACACACTGTAATCAACA
>Ga0180433_10002001_pt1 | contig 32943 bp, 29 predicted proteins | sample SS_ome_8_FD_132980 | JGI IMG/M metagenome (GOLD analysis project Ga0180433, IMG submission 132980) | Hypersaline lake sediment archaeal communities from the Salton Sea, California, USA - SS_1_D_1 metaG | ecosystem: Environmental > Aquatic > Non-marine Saline and Alkaline > Hypersaline >...
ACAACAGCGAGCAGAAACCACGCCTGGAAGTATGCCTTGAAAATCGTATTCATTCGGTGCATCTTTGATCCGTAGTTGTCCTTCAGGAAAAGAAGCTCACAACCGAATATCTCAACAAATGCAATCAGAGCCAACATGACAGCAAAGTACATAGTCGGCCTCTTCACATCAGCCATGAGCATCAGAACAGACAGGCCAATCATCCCAACAACAACACCACTCATCGGAACAGCCAGCCCCCCACCCAACGCGTGGGACTTCAGCACAAGGGAGCCAACAAGGAATATCAATCCGCACCCGCACACCGGCATAAGAATCTTGAGCCAACCACCGATCAACCTCGACTCACGGAAAAGAGCCACAACCATAAGAACAATCAGAGAACCAATAACTGCGATAGTCGCATTAACAAAGTACACATACAACACCGCACCGTAGAAACCGGCAAGAAGAATCGGCAACAGCCAGCTCGCTTTCCTGCAACTAAGCGCCTCTCGCGCTCCCGTCAGACCGTACGAAGCCACAGGAAAAAGCAGAATCCCGAAAACCGTCATCAGCTCATGCAACCGCGTACCGGCATGGGCCACGCCGATCCCAACAAATTGAGAATGGAAATGACTGAGAAACGGCAATGAAAATATCACTCCACCACCAACCACTGCGGCCGTGCCGGCAATTGCCAAAAGAACTTGCCGGCCCAATGAGCTTGCTGTCCGATCGGAGTCCGAAACACAATATAACAGCGATAGCCCTACCATCATGCCATACGCCGGCACATCCCACGGATTCGTCAACGAAACTGACCCAAACACAGCAGCAGCCACCACCACCCGCCACACAATCCCCCATCCCGCTCCGAATGCAAAAATACCTTGTCGGCGCGACAAAACACAGTTTGCACATACAGCCATCATCAGCAATGCTACGGGAACGCCCATCACGTGGGGATGCAAGTCCGCGTGGAAAAAACTGAAGAAAGGGAATTCATTTATCGTATTCTCTACGACTCGCGAACTCTCCCAATAGCTAAAGTGCTCAAATCCACGCCCCCCCACGAACTGCAGAAAGCCCTGAAAGTTGCCCAAGAACACCGCCGCAACTCCCGCTACCAGCCCCCACAACCGAGATCCCGTCAGGTTTGAGCCAATTGACCACGCTATCGAAAAGCCCAGTGCCGCCATTAGCGGCAGTGCCAGATTGAATGCATACTCCACAGGCACTGCACTTAGTTTGGTGATCAGGGCTGATGTGAAATAGCCATAGTAGTAATAGTTGACCGCATGTCCGGAAAGCCACATATCCACCGGCGGGAAGAAACTTGCCCTGAGCAGGCTGTTCAGATACCCCAAGTCCATGAACTTTTCCTGCCCGAAGATGTCCGGATGAAGAGATCGCACGAAAACGAAGAACAAGAATACAACAGCAAAGCCGACTTCAGCGAGGACAATCCGCCCCCACTGTTCGCGAAAGTACCTGGCGAGGCTCTGCCCATTTCTGCATAGTACCACTGCAGAACAGCCGGCAACCACAAGCATACTGATTACGATAGAAAGAATACCGAACGGCACAATCTTGAGGCTTGCAAGCAGCCACGTGATCAGCGCTACCAGCAAAATACCGAGAGCCTTTGCACACGGATACCCTCTATCTCGCACTGAGTAGAAAAAGCTCAGGCAGAGCGGCAGAGCGGCAAGGCCGAGGACCTCAACAACCAACCACCACCGAAAGATGAAAGACACTTCCTGCCTCCCGTCGCAACAGGTGTTCAGTGTAGTCTCGTAGAAGAAACCCATTGATACAACATTGGTTTTCCAGCATCGAAAGTCAAAAGAATTGTAGCAGATACGTTCACGATGATTCAATCACTCCTTTCCGTCGATTAGCACTACAGAGACTCTGGAACGTTTGACCCTGTCTTCAGCACGCGATTATCCGTTGATTCTCCATATGACATCGTTGATGTGACACGTCGAGTCTCGAAAAATTGCGGCAAATCCCGACTTGACATGAACTTTCCCATATGCATATAATTTTCCAGAGAGTGGGCTGTACTCTGCACTTGGTGGAGTCTGTACCTGTTCCTCATGATCAATGCCATGCGTATCGGTCGCAGGCTGTGAGCCGAAACGCCCATGGAAGGAGTAGGAGAGTCATGTCAAGGTCGGTCAAGATTGGGTTATCCTTCGCTGTTGTAGCAATCCTCGTTTCATTTTCGGCACTACCGGTCCAAGCTGCTGAGCCTACCCCTCCCACTATCGTTTACTATGACGTCAATACCGGCAGCGGTTTGGAAGACCACATATTTACCGTACCAGCCTCTCCCTTCACAATTGACTTTGTCGTTCTGGATCTCCCAAACGCCGGCACCGCTAGCGCCAATGCGATCGACCTGTGGGTCGAGTTCGACCCGCTCCATATCTCAACTACCGCCGCAAGCACTCAGGAGGGCGACATATGGATTGGGGGAGTCCCGTTTCCTCCATTCGTCGACGTGACCAACGGCCTTCTCTCATACACGTACACGAAGCTTGGTGGCGTCATGTACGGGAGCGGCACGATGGTAACGGTAACGTTTTCCCCTGAAACCAGCAGCGTGACAACAGAAGTCTACATCCAGTACCTGGAACTGAAGGGTTCTCCGGAGGCTGGTGTGTTCGTCACTCACCCCTACACCATCACTCCTTCGCCGACGGATACGCCGACGGACACCCCGTCGTTTACACCGACCTACACTCACACACCGACATTTACCTATACAGATACCTTTACCGAGACCCCGACTTTCACCAATACACACACCTTCACCAATACAGCGACCTTTACCAATACGGGGACCTTCACCAATACGGCAACTGTCACCAATACACTGACACCAACCGATACCCCAACAATAACCGATACGCCGACGAAAACGTCCACACCGACAAATACCCCGACCATCACAGATACTTTCATCCCAACGGACACGTCGACGTATACCTATACACCGACCGTTACCGATACACCGACAAATACGCCGACTTTCACGAATACGCATACGTTTACGCCGACTTTCACCAACACATTCACCCCCACGCCGCTGCCCTGCGAGATGCTCTTTGGACAGACCTTCGTAGGCAGCATCGATTCGCCATCTGATATCGATTCGTGTTACTTCCAGGCTGTCGTGGGCAGCAGAATCACTATCGTAGCGAGAGGCTCCAATTTCTTCAGCCGATTCCGCCCCCAAGTGAGTCTACTTGACCCGGACGGCGGTCAACTCATTGGGTTCGGACAAGATACAATCTTTAGAGGAAGGATCTTCCTTCTCAGAGACTTCACACTCACCAAAAGCGGTGTCTACAAAGTCTCAATTCGCGGCGCTAACTCCACGACAGGTGCCTACCGCCTGAAGCTTCGTGGCACACATCCGACAATCAACGAGCTTGTCGGAGGCAGCATCGGCACGCTGGGAGAAGAAGATGTCTACACCCTTCTCGCTGTCCGAAACACTCTATTGGAAGTGGAGCTCACAAATTCCTTCTCTCTCGATGCTTATTGTGATATCGTAGGTCCAGATATGAATTCCATCGGCAATGGCACGCTCATCACTACTAGTGTTATCAAAAGTGGAGAGCACGAAGTGATTGTCATCCCAACCGGCGGAACTACCGGCAGCTACACTATGCGATATGTCGGGACTCCGCCAACAGGTTCGGGCAACGTCACATCACCAGACTAATGACGTTTTCCACGTCAACACCCGGGGCTGGTTCTTTTGAGAATCAGCCCTGTTTTTTTGCATATCCATCGCCGTATCATCTCTTCCACACATTCTTCTCACATAAATGTCATAACAAATATTGTCACACACATGTGTCGTAAACGAAGTTGACTTATCACTGCCAGAGCCTATAATTGCTATGTTGTCTGGCATGAGCACTATGGCAGACTGTGTAGTTAATACTCTAAAAGGAGCCTCACAATGTATCGAACCCGCGGAGCAGTCTTGCCTTTCGCCCTTCTTGTCATTCTTCTGTTCAGCGTCGGCTCAGCAAATGCTATTACACTTACACTTGATCCAGCGAGCAGGACCGACCTGACAGCAAACGAATATTTTACAATTGAATTTATCGTCAGTGGCGGCAGCGCGGAACCTATAGACACATTCGATCTTATCATGACATGCGACCCGTCGATTTTCGAACCTATTGATGCAAACGAAGGTGGCTTCCTATCAGGTGGGGCTCCATTTGAACAAAAGAATATCGACGCGGTAAATGGTATCATCTCGTATACAATCTCGCGTCTTGGTGTCTCTTCGACTGGGTCTGGCACGGCAGTAACCACAACATTCCAGTTCCTGGGAACGCCTATTGCGGACAATATTTTTTACTATTTCAGAGCGATGTACGCCGGCTCACCAGTTGTGGAAGAGGCAGGAGCTGCTCCTTACGGCACCGGAACGGTACCCCCAACTGATACACCGACCATCACTGACACACCAACGATCACTGGTACGCCGACCATCACCAGCACAGTAACCAAAACTCCTACACCGACAGGCACAATCACTCGCACACCGACCCACTATCCGGATACGGATTGCCGCCTTCTTCTCGGCGACACTTGGACTGGTGTCATCGAGGAGGGAGGTGATGTGGACGTGTGCCTCTTCGACGGTATCGAGGGCGCTTTGGTAAACATTACTGTCAGACCGAGCTTCTTTGCATTTGGCGAGGGCGGCGGGCGTCTCCGTCCGCGTGTTGAGATTCAGGATCCCGACAGCATGGTTGTCGTTGCATATGGCCAGGGATTGATTCGAAAAGGAAGAGTCTTTAAGCTTAGCAACTTCCGGTTAGATAAGAACGGTGTCTACGCTATTCGCATCCGGGGATTGAACTTTGGGTTTGGACAGAGTGGTGCCTACATGCTGCGAACACGCGTTTCCTATCCACCACTCAATGGCTCCGGAACAGGTACTATCGACCCTGCAACTGGAGAGCCGCCCGTATTCGACCTTGACGACTATCATTTTGGTGCCACGCTCGATACGTCGATAAACATCTCTGTATCCGCACTCACTCCGGGATTCACGCCACACATAACTCTGATGGGCCCGCTGGGGCATCAGCATAGATGTGAGACAGATACTATCATCCACGATATCGCCAGAGCAGGCACATACATCATCCGGGTTCACGACCCGTACAATATGACGCATGGCAGCTACTTCCTGAGGTGGCGCGGGAGTTATCCACGTAGCAGACGATTCATGTCGGAGTGATCTGGAAATTGAAGCGATGGTGTGACTGTCGCAAGCGAATCGAAGTGTTGATGAAATGGCCGTCTAATCTGGGCGGCCATTTTTCTATCTGACGAGAAGAATAGGTGTTGCAGATTCATCCATCACACGCTGGCGCTCGCGTGCAGGCAGGTCTCGCTTGAGTATTGATGAAGTGTAGCCGCCCATCACGATCAGATCCGGGCTGCGCCGACTTTCCTCTTCCAGAAAGGCTGTATGCGTAGTGCCTTTCATCATTATGGTTTCTACCTTCACCTTGCTATCGGAAGCCATTTGACTGACGCGCTTGAGCTGTTTCTCAGCCGACGCCTCCAGTTCAGCCTCAAACTCCTCCATTTCGACTTGAACCATTATTCGCGTTGACAGCAGATTGCGTAGCGTTTCTGTGTCAACGACCGCCAGTGCCGCAAGTCGCGCTTGTGCAAAGCGACACAACTCCACAGCGTACTCTGCCGCCCGCAGTGATGCATCGGTCCCATCGACCATCAGAAGTACTTCCGAAAACGGTGCCTTCGCAGCCATTTTTTGTCCCTGCCATTCCCCGTTCGTTTTGGATTGTGGCTATCGTTTCTTGATCATTCTCATGATCACAACAGCATCACGCTCGCGTTCTGCAAGCGAATCCTCGATGTACTTGATCGTTTCGCTGTAATCGGGAATAAATATCTTTTCCAACGCATTCACGCGTCGCTGTGTCTTCTTCAATTCGCGGGCCAGGCGGACTACTGAGCTTTCAATCTCTGCCAATCGGCTGATCGATTCCAACGCATCAAAGAATTTCCTTACAACCTCGTCCGACCTGACGCTCCCCTCCCCAAGCCCAAAACTCGGCCCTGGCTTGTTGTGTTCCGGCATAACTTCGGGAAGCGTGATACCCATCAGATACCGCTCACCCAGCTCTACACACTGCTCTGTCGAAGTAGACAATGCTTCATGATTGAGCTTCAAAGCACCGGTATTGGCAAGGTCATGGCTCACAGCTTCGTACGCAGCAGCCATCTTTTCCCTCACCTGATCCTGAGTTCGTTTCGCTGACGCCACCAGCCCCATTAGCTCAATCAATAGTATTTGGCGTTTCTGTTCAAGAAGCTCGAATCCCTCATCAGCGAAGGACAGCTCCTTCGAGAGCTTCAGAAAACTGCTTCTTGTTGGCGGTAGATTCAATTTTGCCATGCTATATCCCGGGGCCTATTGATAGAATCCCTACAGCTCTTCGTTCGCGCCCTCACTCTGATCGTCCTCTTCATAGGCTACCGAGCCTGTTCGCATTGCCACCTCGGTATCCTGCTTGTAGCGCTCTGAGATGAGTCCATCACTAATCCGGTGAAGCTCACCACGAGGCAGCATACTTATGATCTGCCAACCTATGTCCAGTGTTTCCTCGATCGCACGATTCTCGTCCTCACGTTGGCAGAGGAACCTCTCTTCGAAAGCATTGCCGAATGCCAAATACTGTTTGTCCAGTGCCGGCAGCTCTTCTTCGCCGATCACGGCGGCAAGCCCTCGCACTTGTTTCACCTTTGCATATGCAGCGAACAGTTGGGAGGCCAACGGTGCATGGTCATTTCGTGTTCGCTCATCACCAATGCCGTCTTTCATGAGACGGGAGAGTGACGGCAAGCCCGCTATCGGCGGATAGATGCCCCGCCGAAAAAGGTCGCGTTCAAGAACGATCTGTCCTTCAGTGATGTACCCTGTGAGATCGGGTACCGGATGCGAGATGTCGTCTGCCGGCATTGTCAGAATCGGCACTTGAGTGATCGATCCTTCATTTCCCTCTATTCGACCGGCCCGTTCGTAGATCTCTGCCAGGTTGCTGTACAAGTACCCTGGATAGCCCTTTCGAGCTGGAATCTCACCCCGAGCGCTACCGATTTCTCTAAGCGATTCGCAGTAGTTAGTCATGTCCGTCATAACAACGAGAACATGCATCCCCAGATCGAAAGCCAGGTGCTCTGCAAGAGTCAACGCGCACCGTGGTGTCAGCAGTCTTTCGACGGAAGGAGCGCTCGCAAGACTCAGAAACAGCGATACCTTGTCAAATACGCCGCTCTGCTCGAAGTCTCTGTGGAAAAAGTGCGCCACATCGTGCTTCACGCCCATGGCCGCAAACACAATCCTGAAGTCCACATCTTCGCCCAGCAATCTCGCCTGTCGCACAATCTGTGCTGCCAGAAGATCATGTGGCAGACCGCTTCCTGAGAATATCGGCAATTTCTGACCACGCACCAGCGTGTTCATTCCATCAATCGCTGATATCCCTGTCTGGATGAAGTCGCGTGGGTATTCCCGCGCAACTGGATTTATCGGATGTCCATCTACGTTTCGTTTCGTTCCGCTAAACGGCATCGGAGCATCGTCTATCGGACGGCCAAGCCCGTCGAAAACCCTGCCCAACATGTCGACCGAAACGGGCAGTGCAAAAGACTCGCCGAGAAACCGCGTGCGCGTCCCCGAACTAGATAGGCCAGACGTACCCTCAAACACTTGCACAACAGCGATCTCTTCTGACACTTCCAGAACACGGCCCAGGCGCACATTCCCTGCCGGATCCTTCACCTCAGCAATATCGTCAAAGGCAACATCACATACGTTACGGACGGCCAGGAGCGGACCGTCGATTTCAGAGGCTCCGATGAATTCCAGGCCGCGATCAACGCTCACCGGTAACTCCTTTCCAACGCTTCCAGCTCTGTCGCGATCTTGAGTCGAAGCTCGTGCAATGCCCCAGTGTCTTCGTTGGCAATGACAGACTTCGCCCGCATGAGTTCTTCTATTGCCGGAAGCTCGCGCACCTTCAGAAGAGGCGCGCCCTTTGCTACAGCATCTTTGCCCTTATCGTGGACTTCAAGAATTGCCCTCAACAACCCAACCTGGCGCTCCGGTGAACAGTACATGTCGACCGGGTCAAATGCGTTCTGTTGCAGAAACGCATTCTTCAGAAGTTCAGCAACCCACAGAACCAGTCGTTGTGACTCCGGCAACACATCCGGGCCCACAAGCTTTACAATCTGCTGGAGCCTGTCTTCCCTTTGCAGAAGACCAACTGCCTTCGACCTCAACTCATTCCATTCAGGGTCAAACTGGTCCCACCACGCAGCCACATTATTCACGTATTCACTGTAGCTTCTCAGCCAGTGAATCGAAGGGTAATGTCGTGAGCTGGCTAACTCAGAATCGAGCTCCCAGAAACAACTGATGAACCGCTTTGTGTGTTGCGTGACAGGCTCCGCAAAATCACCACTCGGCGGAGACACTGCTCCGATGGTGGAAACTGACCCCTCCCTTCCGCACAGTGTCTGGACGCGACCCGCCCTCTCGTAGAACTGGGCAAGGCGTGCAGGCAGGTAGGCAGGAAATCCTTCTTCAGCGGGAAGTTCTTCGAGACGGGCCGAAAGCTCTCGAAGGGCTTCGGCCCAGCGCGACGTGGAATCAGCCATTACGGCCACGCTGTACCCCATATCCCGATAATACTCGGCAATCGTGATCCCGGTGTAAATCGACACTTCACGGGCAGCTACCGGCATGTTTGAGGTGTTTGCGATCAACACCGTGCGTTCCATCACAGATCGTCCTGATCGGGGATCGAGAATTTGTGGAAAGTCCAACAAGACGCTGGTCATCTCGTTGCCTCGCTCTCCGCATCCAACGTAGATCACGATGTCCGCGTCGCACCACTTCGCGAGTGAGTGTTGTGTCATCGTCTTCCCAGTACCAAAACCACCCGGGATGGCTGCTGTTCCTCCTCGCGCGAGCGGAAAGAATGTGTCGACCACCCTCAGTCCAGTGACAAGTGGCTCTTGCAGTGGAAGGCGCTTCTGCCAGGGGCGCCGTGTTCTGACAGGCCATCGTTGAGCCAACCGCAGAGGCTTCTTCCCGGAATCTGTCTCGACAGTTCCAATAACGTCGTCAATCGTATACTCACCAGCCTCAACAATATCCGTCAACCGACCTGATATCTCCGGCGGAACAAGAACTCGCGATTCTACAGCCCGGGTTTCCTGGACAGTACCGATGATGTCCCCACCGCCGACTTGGCCGCCTCTCACTGCCGTTGGCTGAAATTTCCATTTCTTTTGAGAATCAAGGGCTTCCGTCTTTTCCCCGCGCCTCATGAATGCCCCACTCATCCGACGCAGCTCCGCCAGTGGCCGCTGCACACCATCGTAGATATTGCCAAGCAAACCCGGACCCAACTCAACGGACAGAGGCATTCCCGTCCGAAAAACCGGAGCTCCTGGCTTGAGGCCGGATGTACTCTCGTAAACCTGTATAGTAGCAATGTCCCCCACCTGACGAATCAGCTCACCTACAAGACGTTCCTCTCCGACCTCCACAACCTCATACATCTCAGCGTCTGCGAGACCCCGCGCGTCGACAATCGGCCCGCTAATCCTGATCACTCTTGCTATCTTGTGCGTCAGCGTCATACTCCCGCCACAATTGTTCTTACGTTTCATCTGTTTGCTGCTGTGTCTCTGCCAAACTTTTCCCGAACAGTAGGTTGGCCAGTTTCCTTCTCAGTTCCGGTCGTTTTCGGGAAAGGCGAGAGCTTAGAGAATTGTCGTAACTCTTGCTGCCGTCAACGGACAGCACGACCGGACCAGCAGAAATAACCCCACTGTCCGTCCTGACAGTCAACTCAACTTCGCAACCACACATATTGGCTGCATCAGCTTTGACCTCCTCAAGGAACCCATCATCACCGTATCTCACGTCGTCCGAAGAAAGCATCACCACTGCCTCGGAGCAACGTATCCCAAAGATGGCATCAACACACAGTTCCTTGAGACTCTTGCGGTAGTCATAGGATCCTTTGTCCAATAGACGTTGTTCCGCAAGGACAAATAGACCTTCAATAGCGTCTTCAAAAGAATTTAAGCGGAAGCGCCTCACTTCCTGGGCAATGGCTTCCTTGCTCAAAGACGTTTCTCGTTCAGCGTTTCTCTTTGCAGCCAACGTCACCTTTTCAGCAAAGGCTGTGTTCTCTTCTTCACAGCGCTTCAGGATAGACTGTGCTTCCCGCTCAGCTCTCCTGCGGATACGATCAGCCTTGGTTCTGGCATCCGAGAGTATCTCGTCAACAAGAGCTGACTCATCGCCCGTCATACTTGAAGAAGACTTGCGTCCGCCCATTTCTCCATCCTTGCACACTTGTCATGTCAATTTGCGAAGAATGCTGTCACGCACCTCAGACGTGAATCCCGACAGCCTCCCTGATCAACTCAATCAGACTGCGCTTGCCCGGCAGAGGTCCTGTCCTGCCTGGCACCTCGACAATCAAGGGACGGTTCCTGCCGAACCGCACAGCATTCACCTCATCGCGTATCGATTCCGCAACGCTCTCAGTCACAATCACGATCCCGATGCCTGAATTACTCACTGCTCTATCGAGAGCTTTTCGAGCTTCGCGGGCGCTATTGACCTCACATCCTCGAATGCCAACATACCGGAAGCCAAGCACCGTATCAGCATCGGCGATAACAAAGTACTTCATATGATCATATACCTGAGCAGCATGATCGCTACGATGAGACCGTAGATGGCGATACCTTCTGCCAAGCCTACGAAAATAAGTGAGCGTCCGATCAATTCCGGGTTCTCGCTTGCCGCTCCGAGCGCTGCAGACCCGACCTTGCCCACTGCATAGCCTGCACCAAGACAGGCAGCCGCCATCACAAGAGCGATTGCAATCGCAATGTAGGGCGTGTGCTCGTTTGCTACATTGGCAATCGCCTCAGCCTCGGACACTTCATCACCAGCTATGGCTTTCTCAACAACGACGCCAAACAGCATTACGATGATCATTAGTCCAAGTGTCACGCCCGTGGCCAACCATCCGAGTCTCTTCATTTCATCTCCTTAAATCAAACGGTACGAATGACCTTCCGCTTTCAACGAAGAATTTACTGAAACACTCGTAGAACTGAAGTCGAACACATTGAATAGACACCACCATTCCCTCAAGCACTATCACCAAGAGATTGCCAGACACAATAACCAGCACTGACAGTACGGGACCCGCCGGAAAAGAGCGGACCACACTTTCCAGACTGAAAATCGCAGCGCACAGACCTGCGTGAGCAAGGGCAAAAGCGCCAACTCGCACAAAAGAAACAGTATTTGCAAGATAGACTGAGACAGCTTCATACACCTCTATCACGGCCTCAAAAGCCCTCGATGCCACACTTCCTACGCCCTTCTCTTCCTCATGCTCAACAGCATCATTTCCATCAGCTAGAGCAACATGTCCTATCAGGTGCTGAAGCGGCTCTCGAAACAGCAGAATCACAAGTGGCGCGATCACTAAAAAGGCCACGTGCCAGCCACTCACATCATTTGACAAAACGTACCTGATGATCAAACCCAATGCTCCCCAGTAGAACACAATTCCGACGACACCGTACTTATCGAAAAAGAGCATCGCATAATCTCGCCTGAGAATTCGATTCACGATGTTGAGTATTACAGCAAGACTGATCATGCCTATCCCAATGAATACGGCAAACATCAAGAACCTCTCTGGCATGTGCATCGGAGCCCATTTCGGAGATGGCAACCAGCCAACAGGATACCCAAACACTTCACCATACAGAACACCAAACAAGGCTGCCGACAGACCGGAAAAGCCGAAGATCACTCCCGCATCGCGCCACTGACCGGACTCTGCCAGTTTGCGAAGGCATAACCCGGCAACGGCAAGGACCAACCCATGGCCTACATCGCCGAACATCATTCCAAACATTCCCACGAATGTAATGGCAACAAAAAAGGTCGGTTCGATCTGACCGTACCTTGGTACTCCATAGGCTCTCACGAGCATTTCGAACGGACGAAGCAAGCTGGAGTGCTTTAGGAGCACGGGCACTTCTTCCGATGCCCCACACTCCTTCGGAGCGCGTTCATCAATAACACACCGATTCCTCGTCACAGAGATGAGCTCTTTCTTCACTTCCCCGAGCCTATCCTGAGGCACCCAACCGGCGATCACTCCGGTCGCAGATGTATGAGCAAAGAACTGTTCTGCTTCACGAAGTCTCTTTTCAATTCTCAATCGGTTCCACACGGCGGTCAACCGAATACTCTCTTGACAACCAATGCGCTCAATAGCTGATTCCACGGAAATCTTCTCAGCCTCAAGCTTGCCAAGACGGAGACGGGCGTTCCTGAGGATCTCAGAAGGCAAGCCCTGCTGGTTTGAAGGAATTGCGGCATCCTTGAATCCCAGTTTGGCCAACACCCCCTCAAGGGCCCACCTGCCCTTTCTGTCAGTGATTGCAACAACTTTCTGGTCACCGTCATCTGTTCGGAAAGGGATAACAATCGTCCTAGATCCCGATTCCCTCTCCAGGGTATCGATTGAGCTCTCGACGATCGAGCCAATAGCAAAGTGAAGAAATGAAAACCGATTAATTCGTTCAACCGGAAGATCAAGAATCTTGAATGTCTCCATTTCACTCACCAACTGCAGGAGACTTGTTTCTTCGTCGCGCATGTCACCAAGTCTACCTACGACAGCGTCCATGCGCTCTCTAACGTCATTCACGTAATCACGTATGCTCTCAAGACTTGAAGGCAGATCCGCCGCCACTTCCACCTTCGGCTCTATGGATAGACTTTGACACAACTCCTCCACTCTGGCAAAGAGAACGTCCCCTTCATGAGCAGACTGAGTTACCGTTTCGGGAATATCGGTTCCGGTCTCCAGAACAGCTTGAGTCAGATGCAGCGCCCGCATTGCACCAAGAGCAGCCGTCACCCTCCGGAGATCCTTCTCCAAGACGAGCACTTCGATCTTTCTCATTCTCTCAGGCTGTAGCATATGCTAATTCGCTCTGTAAGGCAGGAATCATTGAATCTCGAATGACTCGCCCACTTGCCCCTGCTCGTACTAACTCGATGAGTCTAATGATATTTGCCAATTCCGTGCGCTTTATGTAGGAAAACGCCAGTACAATGCCGAGACCCACCTCAGCCGAATAGAACACACGGTTTGCAGCGCGATGCATTCGTTCCCGGAGTGCTCTTTCGAGCTTCAGAATTTCACGCTCGCCGAATTCGGCCGGTAGTCGCAGACTTCTCGGAATAAGTGCTGACACCCCGTCTGCTGCCTCTCGCATCTGGTCTCTGGCTATTCTTTCCGGTGCCATTAAAGGACGTAGTACATCCTCAACAGCAGGAGAATATCCACACTTCACTCTTGCCAGCAGGACTGTATCGTGAATAGCTCTTTGAAGCCTAGTCAGTCGTCTAACGTTCCTTCGCTGCGCAGTTCCGATCCTCCCGACAACGTCTCTCAGACCAATGAAATACGCTCGATCTAGCTCTGCCTGTACTCGAAATGAGATTCCCTCATCGGATTCTCCGGATCCTACCGCTCTCTCTATCGCACGTCCAAATTCACTGACGGGGAGCATCTCAGCAAAGGCTCGAATGTCAGAAGCTGCCATGAGCTTGCTAACAGGCAACGCCAACATCTCAGGCACGTTCGGAAGGTAGCGTACGAGAACCGATCTCTCCTCCCGATTCTTCCAACAATTGAAAACGAGCTTCAGGTTCTGCAGTTGGTAGTATCTCAGAAACCACGTATAACATTCTAGTGCAGAACCAGAAAGATGCTTCGATAGCGAGACTAGCTGGGAGATATGGTCCTCAGTCAATGCCCGCTCGAGGGATATGTGGTCCTCTGTCTCGCGACTTGGATACAAGTGACGAAGGACCTCCTGAAGTGTTCTCAAATCACAGACATGACGCAGGCGTTCATCCTCAAACAACGAACGTCGCATACCCCGAATCCTTGCGCATATGAAATCATAATTTACCACGGGCTTATGCGGACGACTGGTCGCCTTCCTGTATTTCGCAATCTTCAGCGTCAACCGTACTCGGAAATGCTATGGATCTGAAAACAAGGTCAACTGCATCTTCCCTTGCCTTGGGATCAATCGAAGCCTCAGCTCGCATCCGCTCTTCAGCTTCGTTTAGAATCCTGCTCCTCTCCTGCCGGACCCTCTCCTGAGCTTCGGCAATTACACTTTCTGCCCCTGCTTGAACCTCTTTTCGGTAGTCCTCCGTTGCCTGTCTTGCACTCGATCGAGCCTTCAGGACTACATCCGCAGCCTCCCTTTCCGCAGCCTTCACGATTTCGGCAGCTTCATTCTCAGCCCTCTGCATTCGCTCGATGATCTCTTTCAACGTCTACTCTTCTTCCGAAATAATTTCCAGGACTTCCTCGGGCGTCTTTGCTGAGACAATCTTCCGGTAAAATCCAGGCAATTGCAGAAGCCTCGCAACCTCTGCCAACGCTGCTACATGAGGCCCAGGGCGCTGTGGGTCAGCTAAGAGCAAAAACACCAAGTGAGCTTCCTGTCCATCAATGGCATCAAACTCTATCCCTTCAAGGGACACCCCGAGTGCCGCTGTCAGTTTTTCAACACAGCCACTCTTGGCATGCGGTATCGCCACGCCATTACCAATTCCGGTACTCCCGATCTTTTCACGGCTGAAGAGGGCATCCAAGGCCATCTGCCTGTCAGAAAGACATCCCGAGCGCACAAGAAGCTCTACCATCTCTTCAATGCACTCTTCCTTGTCAACACTCTCCAGACCGAGCTTGACCACACTCTCGTCAAGCAAATCGGCTAGTCTCATCTATCCACCCTCTTTCTCTCGGAGCGGTATTGCCTTTGAATCGCCATGTTTGATCAATAGTATGCCCGAAAAAGCGCCCGCGGCAATATATCACACGCTCGAAACCGCTTGCAAGCGCTATTCCTCCCTCAGAAACCACTTGAATCTACATCTGAACATTCCAGAAAAGGTGCTTCTTTACTTGAATGATAGGTCAACGAAAGCGTATTGTCAACCCCTCTACTGCATTCGAACGCATTTGACCGCACCGCACCGCCAATCACAACGGACGATCTACCTGCAAACACTTTCTGATCCAACTAACCACGGCGAGATGATGCTCGTCGAGGGCAGCACACACTTCTGTTCACCTTGTAGCAATCACTATACCTTGCTGCCGTAATACGCGGGATTTCTACATCCTGGAGAGTTGCCTATGTCTTGCTCGCCATAATCTCCTGCCATGCCAGAAACGACCGGACACTGAAACGACCAGATACACAACCCCTGCTATTACGATAATCGTAGGGCCAGTGCTCAAATCGTAGACAAAGCTGCACCCCACACCTGCAACGGTGAAAAGAAGCGAAAACGCAACGGATAAAACCATCATTTGCCACATGCGACGGGCGAACAAACCCGCCACTGCGGCAGGTAGTGTCAGTAGAGCAACGACCATCACTATCCCTACTACGGTCACTAATAGCACAACAGTCAGAGCTGTCAGACACAGGAGAAGCAAGTAGTACCGTTCTACTCTCAGACCGCGGAGACGCGCGAACTCTTCATCGAAACAGACCGCCTGGAGTTTGTTGTAGAACAGTACGCTCAGGCCGATTACAAAGATATCGAGACCGGCGATCAGCCATAAATCATGCCGACCTATCAGCAAAATGTTTCCAAAAAGATAGCTCATGGGATCAACGTAACCGGCCGTTGCACCGATGAACAGCAATCCCACAGCCATACCAATAGCCCATATCGAGCCAATGATCGTGTCCTCCCTTTGGCGCCCGTACAAGCTGACAAGCCCGATGACAACAGCCGACAGCAAGGCCGATAGCACCGCGCCGTGTATTGGTTTGCACCACGTCCATCCCAGTTCGTGGCTGGCATAAAGAGCTGCACCGATCCCGCCCAAGACGGAGTGTGAAATCGCGCCGGCAATATATGTTATGCGTCGTGTAACAACGTATGTGCCCACAATCCCAAAGGACAAACTCGCCAGTACGCCTGCAATCAATGCATAACGGGCAAAAGGAATCCCCGGATCAAGTACGGCCTCGAAGAACTCGCCCATAGCCACACCTACTCCGCAGAGCACTTATCGTGGCGGACTTTCCTCAGTGCCAGCCTGCGAAAAGTCCCTTCAAATGCCTCTGCGTCTATTTCGCTTGTCGGGTGCATTACCAGTCTACGGTTTACACAAGCCACCTTTTCAACGGTATGAGAAACGAAATTCAGATCGTGGGAAACCATTACCATCGTCATCTCACGGTTCAGTCTCTGAAGAATCTCATGAAGCTTGGTCTCTGCTGTTATGTCCATGTGTGCTGTCGGCTCATCAAGCACGAGAAGTTCCGGCTTACATGCCAATGCTCGCGCAATCAAGCAACGCTGCCGCTCACCGCCCGATACTTCATGGAAGTGGCGTCGCGACAAATCTGCAAGGTCCACCTGCTCAAGGACTCTCCTGGCCGCATCTTTGTCTTGTCTTGAATATGGACCTCCCCATCGCTCCTCCACACGCCCCATCAAAACCACGTCCATAACGGTTACGGGAAATTGAGGGTCGTGCTGAGCATACTGGGGCACATACCCGATGCGATATCGTACATGTGTTGGAGATGAACCGAAGATCCGTACTGAACCACGGTCCGGAGTCAAGAGTCCGAGAATAAGTTTCAGCAGTGTCGTCTTTCCTCCACCATTTGGACCAACAATGCAGAATAACTCGTCCTCCTTAACCTCCAGATTCACATTCTCAAGAACCTGAAAGTTGCCATGCGCGAAAGAAACATCCTTGAATGCTACAATAATTGCTTCAGACAAAGTGATATCTCCATGCAATCTGCTACAGCTTAAGCCATGACATTGCCGTTCCCTTAACTCACATAGCGCTTCTGCCAGCAGAACACGATCTACTGCTTCAGTGCCCTCTGCAATTTGACTGCAATGTCCTTCAGGTTCGCCAGCACATCCCTTGCCAGAGAATCTATAGGCACAACTGCGCCTCCGATGGCATGAGCCACCGATTCGGCACTTTTTTTATCAAATTGTGGCTGAACAAAGATAATCTCAACACCCTCAGCCTTCGCCATTCTGATCAGATCCCTGAGTTGCTTTGGTGTGGGGCTCTTGCCTCCGATTTCGACAGCCTCTTGCACGAGTCCGTACGCGTCACCAAAATAGCCGAATGCCGGATGAAATACGTAGAAAGAACGTCCCCTGTAGGGGGCTAGCACCTCTTTCAACCATGCGTGAGTTCTGTCAATATCGTCTAGAAATTCATCCAGGTTTCTCCGGTAGGCCTCTGCTGACCCCGGATCAACCTCCTCCAAGACCTCCGCAACATTTTTGGCTTGAATACGGATCAGCGGTGGTGATAGCCAAATGTGTGGATCAAACACGTCCGCGTGCTGGCCTTCTTTGACATGTGATTCATGATTATCCACTTCATCGTGTTCGAAGCGATCCAATCGCCTATGCGTAGCCATTCTGCGCTTCTGGACTCCTCTCGCCAGATCACGTACTTTCATCAGAAGGCCGCTATCCAACACCTTTTCCGCCAACCGATCCTCGAACGGCATCCCGGTTTTGAAATAAACCGCAGCTCTGCCCAAAGCCATCATCTGCTTCGGAGTCGGTTCAAAGGTATGGGGATTGTCGCCTAGCTCAACCAACACATGCACGTTTACAAGACTTCCGCCAACACGTTCAACGATATATGCTTGAGGCGGATTACCAACGAACACCTCGAGTCGACCACTGTCTTGCTGCTCGCCTTTCGACCACAACCCAGCCAACAATATCAAGAAAGATGTCAGAAAGACGCTATGACCTGACCGTCTCACGCTTAACGCTCCACCCATTTTTGTCGACAAGTTGTCTTGTTGTCAGTCCTTGAAGCCTCAAAAACAATCATAATGCGTTGTCAACTCTCGTTCAATAGAAATCTCCGCTGACAATCGCCACCACTTCGCACTGATGACTGCTGCATAACGGTACGACTGCACCCGCGGCAATTTGCCTTTCTATTGAACATCCGGTATTATGTGACAACACTCGAGGTTCCCTGCTATTGGGCAACCATGTGCCAAGGAACTTGCTGTAAGCCGTACGACTTTCTCACGAAACATTGCGACAATGTTTGACTGTTTTCGGGAGTAGCCAGGTGAATTCAAGAATGGTGCTGCACACTGACCCAAGAGACGATCTTATCGACGATGAGTCGTGCCAAGAGGTCGAAGCCGCCGGCGGTGTTATTATGAAACTCGAGCCTTCCAACGAAGAAACCTATGCCACGCTTGCCCCTCAAGCGTTTGCTGTACTCAATGCTGATTGGAAGCTGGACGCCAAGCGCATTGCAATGCTAAAACAATGCCAAGTCATCTCTCGCTACGGCACCGGTGTGGACAACATCGATGTGCAAGCAGCAAAGGCAAAAGGGATTCTCGTGGCGAACGTTCCCAGTTTTTGCTCTGAGGAAGTGGCCGATCGCACCTGGCTACTGCTCTTGGCATGTGCTGCCAATCTCCCGAAGCTCGATCGAAGTGTTCGCAAAGGAGAGTGGCGAGGAAATAGTACTCCTTTCTCTTTGCCAGTAGGTGAGCGTGTTCTTGGGTTGGCCGGGCTCGGCAATATCGCGCTGGCTGTCGCCCGACGAGCACAGGCTTCCAAAATGAAGGTGATCGCTTATGACCCGTTCGCCCCTGAAGAAAGGTTCAAACACCATTCAATTGAGAGAGTGGAACTTGATGAGTTGCTCGCAACTTCCGACTATGTTTCGTTGAGTTGTCCGCACACCGACGCAACACATCACTTGATTGACGCACGTCGACTCGGCCTAATGAAACAGACAGCCGTCCTAATCAATTGCGCACGTGGCGGCCTTGTTGATTCAGATGCTCTTGTCGCTTCTTTGAAGGGAGATCACATCGCGGGAGCCGGACTGGATGTCTTTGATCCTGAACCGCCAAAGCAGGATGATCCGTTATTCTCGCTTGACAACGTGGTCCTCACACCCCATACAGCATCTGTCACAAAGGACGCTTTCAATCGACTGCGGCAACGCGCCGTTGAATCAGTAGTTCGGGTCCTTCAAGGCAACCAACCTATCAACCTTGTCTGATACTGGCAGTAGCGGCTCAGAAGGAGTCTTTCTTTGCTTTCGTATTGCCATGCACAATCGACAAGTACTATGACGGAACAATAGGCGGAGCCCCGACGCGGAACACGTGAAAACCGATTTTCACCAGCGCTTCGTGATCCAAAAGATCACACCCGTCGAAAATGAATGCTGGCTTCTCCATATCTTGGAACACCCGTTCAAAATCGAGTTCGCTGTACTCGGGCCATCCTGTAACCAGCGCAATCGCATGGGCACCCCGAGTCGCTTCGTATGGATCTGGCGTAAACGTACATGAACGAGCGTCTGGAAGGTCCTTTCGTGCGTTCTCTAAAGCCTTCGGATCAGTAATAGAAAGCTCCGCATGTTCATCGATGAGCAATTTGGCAATCGTGATAGCCGGAGAACACCGAGTATCACTTGTGCCGGGCTTGAAAGCAAAGCCCAGCATCGCCACACGCTTGCCGGCAAGCGTATTGAACAGCGCTTTGAGCATAGTCCGAACGAAGCGCTTCTTCTGCCACTCGTTCAATTCCACAACCTGTTGCCAGTAAGCTGCTACCTCGGGCAAGCCATGATACTCGCATAAATATGCTAGGTTCAGAATGTCCTTCTGAAAACAGGAGCCGCCAAACCCAACGCTTGCACGCAGAAACTTGCGTCCGATGCGATCATCCATTCCCACTGCTGAGGCAACTTCTGTAATGTTTGCCCCAGTTCTCTCACACAATGCAGAAATGGCGTTTACAGAAGAGACGCGCTGCGCGAGAAACGCGTTCGCTGTCAACTTGGCCAACTCGCTCGACCACAGATCTACTGTCAGAATACGCTCCTTCGGAACCCAGTGAGCAAAGATATCGAGGACTTCCTGAATCGCCCGGCGACCCGATTCAGTAGGACGGCCTCCAATAAGAACACGGTTGGGCTCCTCCAAGTCACGAATTGCGGTGCCTTCCGCAAGGAACTCCGGGCTAGAAATAATCTCAAACGTAACGCCCTTGTCATTAGCTTGGAGAATCGCCTCCATCGCCTCGGCCGTGCGAACAGGAACCGTGCTTTTCTCGACAATGATCTTCGGCTTCGTGCTGCATTTGGCAATCATGCGAGCAGTCTGTTCACAAAACTGAACGTCTGCAGCCCTGCCCGCGCCATGCCCGAACGTCTTGGTCGGTGTATTCACACTGACGAATATGATGTCCGCCTCATCAATGTGCCCCTCAACATCTTCGTAGAAGAACAAGTTTCGTCCCCGAACTTGCTTGACTATATCAAGAAGGCCTGGTTCATAGATCGGCAGGTCATCAGTCTTCCACGCGGCGATACGTTCCGAATTAGTATCGACAACTTCTATGCGGTATTCGGGACAGTGCTTGGCGAGAACCGCCATTGTTGGTCCACCCACGTATCCAGCCCCAATGCAGCATATCCTCTTCATGATGCCTCCTTTTCAGAATTTGCACTATTACACTATAGCGGCATAGAAGACGCCATTCAACGGAACGTGTTCAGCGTAATTTGCAGTGTCAGGCTATCGCTGAGAGCATGTCGCTCACGCGGTGCACATTCTCGGCGGGTATACTTACGCCTAAGAAGGCTGACTATCCTCACCAGGAGGGAGAGTTCCACTTTCGCAATGCAAGGACCAATGAATGGCGTTACGTTTTCACTCACGATCAAACAGAGAGAGCCGCTCAGATCATTCCTCAGCGACTACTAAGGAGATTCAACTGGCCCCGAACATACGCCTTCATTGTCCACGATGTATACGGCGCCAGTCTCTTACACGTTGTCTGCCACCAACACAATTTGGCCATCATCGTCATCGTGCTGATTTCCCACCAGCAAGGCTTCTGTCGAGGGCGGGCCCCTATTATTGAACTGTATGTTCATCTTCGATGCCCACATGTGGCGTGAAGGATGAGCAACTTGAATGTTCCTACAATCGACCAACGTTCTCGACGGAGTGTTGCACGGCAGCAACACTGTGCCTCTTGGGAAACACATATCGTAACAGGCCTTAACCGTTGATCTGATAAGGCCTTAGGAACGATTTGACCGCACGGGCTTTCAATAATGGTGATTTCGGTAAGCATTCCAGACTTTCGCCGAGATGTCACATGCGGCTGGCACATCACCGCCTATACCGCAAGTCCTGCATAGAAAGACTCTTATGTCCCGTTGTTCCTGCCATATCTTTTCGTATTCAGACGTGGCACGCGACTTGCAGCAATAATGGCAAGTGCGTGAGGAAATTGTGCAGGTGTGTAGGAGTATCTGGAGGAAGTGGCTGTGAAAATTTCAAGGTTGTTAGTATTTTGCTTGATCGTCAGCTTGTGTTCGACAGCGTATGGTTCACTGGTAGATTCGGGCATAGAGGTCTTTTCCACTGACAATGCTGTGGGACCGTTTTCGGGCACGCTCGAATGGGAAGTGTTTTCTCCCGGCGGTGGTTATTCTGATTTGCTAGGTGCAACCCTTGATGGCACTTCGACGCCAGGCTATGACACGGACTACACTTTTCTTTTTGAACTCACAAATGACGCTACGAGCACCGCGACAATAGACTACAATCAGGTAGCATACTTCAACCTTGGGACGCGATCTTTTGATTATGTACCATGGGAAGGCGAATCGTATCCTGGGACAACAGCTCCTACCGGTGGGGGAGGCGCTGGTGGTGCAGTTTCAGTTTCCTATTCTACGCCCGGAAATGGCACCGCCAGATTTGATTTTGCGGGTGGTATAGCTCCGGGCAGTACTAGCGATGTATATTATTTCACGTGGTCCACTAGTCGCGGCCTGGACCTGACGGCAGATGGTTCGTGGGTTCTCGATCTGGGTGACTACACTACGTTCGATGTCGACTCCACAGTTGCATCGGAAGCGACCGGGACACTGGACATCATAGGCGGGGTAGGTAGCGGGGTTATCCCAGAGCCGGTGACGGTGTTGATGCTTGGTGGAGCATTGGCAGGGCTTGGTGCTCTGGCTCGGCGCAGGAGTTGATTGTAGTTCGCTAGTAGAACAAGTAACTAGATCGCGCGGCGCTAAGGATGGTTTGCTTGCGTCGCGCGTTTTTGTGATTATGCGAATGTAAATTGTTGATTAGAGGTGTATTGTCTGATCTGAAAATGGAACATGGTGTTTGGTAGGAGAGATGCTATGAGAAAAGTGAATGTGCTTACAATGTTGGTTGCTATGATGGCGGCCTGTCTCTGCGCGGAATTTGTACATGCCGCACCGACGACACAGGGTTCCGTCACTGTAGTGGCCGACACGCCTCCGTTCTTCTTCACAGCGACGGTGAATTACTGGGTGTATGCGCCGAATGATCCGGATAACCCATACGATTCTACGGTACACTACACATATGTATACACCGTCACCAATGTGCCGGCAACTCCACCCGCAGGTCTTTACCCTGTGCCGATAGACGGGTTTGACGTTGGAGTCGCCAACGATGCTGGGCTCATTGTTTTCAGCCCTGACGACCAGGATCCTGCAACTGTTCCTCCCACTTCCTTCACGATAAGCCCGCTCAAGGTGGAATTCGATTTTCTGACGAACGGCTTGGGGCCTATCGAGACTGGCGCCACATGTCAGCAGCTTGTAATCCAAAGTCCTTATTCACCCGGACAGGTGGCATTCAACGCGGCATTTGCAGGCACGAGTGAAGACGATGTAATCATAGGTCCTGTCGTTGCCCCCGAGCCATATCCGCGAACCATTGGCTTCTGGAAGAACCGGGTGGCAGGCAAGAAGGGTCTTTTGGCCTTCTTCCCGGACGGTCAGTTGGATCAAATCATCGATGAGGCCGTAGCATCGTCGACGATATTTGCTACTGCAGACGAGCTGAAGGACGACCTTCAATCAAAGGGAAATCGTCCCATTGAAGTGCGCGCTCGACAGCAGCTCGCCGCTCTGCTTCTGAATCTTGCCGCTGGCAGTCTCTTCCCTGCTCAATGTGACGCACGGCTGTTCCCGGACAACATGGTAGATGTTGATGGTGATGGTATTGCCGACATGACTGTGGGAGATGCTTTGGTCCAGATCGAAGCTCAGATTCTCTCAGGCGACCCTACACTGCAGCTTGAGGCAAAGAATCTTGCTGACGATATCAACAACGGGATGGGACTATACTAGACGATGGCTGATTTGAACTAGGATATTCAGTTCATTGGCCTAACCTAAATGGTTTCATTCAATTCATTGCACGAGAGAACTCCTGTCTCTGAAGACAGGAGTTCTTTTCTTCCGCTGAAACTTAGCTCACGGCGAACAGCTCAAAGGTAGTCTTACGCGTCTACCTCACAAGGTTCAACATGCCAAATATCAGCAGCATACTCTCGGATGGTACGGTCTGATGAGAACTTCCCGGTGCGAGCCACGTTCAGAATGGCCTTCTCGTCCCAGTGCACCTCATTTTGGTATAACTCATCCACCCGACTCTGCGTTTCAATGTAATCCCGCAGGTCGGCCAGCAGCATGTAATAGTCACCATTATGCAAGAGCGAATCCAGGATGGGGCGAAAGAGTCCCGGCTCGAGCATGCTGAAGAAGTCGGCTTCGATGAGCTGGATCGCCTTGCGTATTTCTTCATCGCTGTTGTAGATGTCCCACGGATTGTAGGTGGGTCGCTCCTTCTGGACTTCCTCCGCGGTCATACCAAAGATGAAGATATTGTCTTTGCCAACTTCCTCCTGCATTTCGACGTTGGCTCCATCGAGAGTCCCGATCGTCAAGGCTCCGTTTAGCTGAAGCTTCATATTCCCGGTGCCGGATGCCTCGGTGCCCGCCAGCGATATTTGCTCACTCAGATTCGCTGCCGGGACAATCCTTTCGGCGAGCGACACCCTGTAGTTGGGAAGGAAGACCACCTTTAGCTTGTCGCAGACAAGAGGGTCGGTGTTGATCACTTCCCCAATTTGATGAATGAGCTTGATAATGCGCTTCGCCATAAAGAAGCCGGGGGCAGCCTTTGCGGCGAAGATGATGGTGCGTGGCACAATATCGAGCGCGGGGTTTTCCCTGATGCGGTTATATCGAATGATGCTGTAAAGAGCAAGCATAAGTTGCCGCTTGTACTCATGCAGTCGCTTTACGTGCACGTCAAACATCGAATCGGGCGAGACAGAAATGTCCAGCTCATCGTGGATGAAATCTGCCAACGCCATCTTGTTGCGTTGCTTCACTTCCCGGAATCTCTTTCGGAACCCATTGTCTGTAGCAAGCGGCTCGATACCCTTTAGCTCTTCCAGATTCGTAATCCACTCATCGCCGATCGATTCGGTGATGAGATCGGCCAGTTCAGGGTTCGCTTTCAGCAACCACCTGCGAGGCGTGATTCCGTTAGTCTTGTTGTTGAACTTTTCCGGCCAGAACTCCGCGAAGTCGCGAAGGATGCGTTCCTTGATCAGACGCGTGTGTATCTCTGCAACGCCATTCACGGAAGACGAACCGACAATGGCGAGATGAGCCATGCGTATACGCTTGTGAGCATCGCCTTCGACGATGCTCATTCGACCCAGCCGACCGCCGTCGAGTGGATAACGGGTAGCCACTTCGCGCATGAACCTGGCGTTGATCTCATAAATGATCTGCAGGTGGCGCGGGAGGAGCGCGCCGAGCATTTCCGCTGACCATATCTCGAGCGCCTCCGGAAGAATCGTGTGGTTTGTGTAGCCGCTGCAGGCCGTGGTAATCTCCCACGCACGATCCCAGCTCAAACCGTTCTCATCTATCAGTAGCCTCATGAGTTCGGGGATGGCCAGGGAGGGATGGGTATCGTTTAATTGGAGGAATGCTCTCTCTGGGAGCATGTCCCAGCCCTCACCGTCTACCTTGAAGCGACGGATAATATCCTGAAGCGAACAGGAGACCAGGAAATACTGCTGTCGGAGGCGAAGCTCTTTGCCCTCGAACAAGTTATCATTGGGATAAAGGACCTTAGTTATGTTCTCCGCGTGGGTCTTGTTCTCCACAGCATCGACATAGTCGCCGCGATTGAAGTCCTCAAGGAGGAACTCCTCGGTGGCCTTGGCTGACCAGAGGCGGAGAGTGTTGACTGCCGAACCGCCGTAGCCGACAATTGGCAAGTCATACGGTACGCCTATTACGGGACTCGTATCAACCCATTTCCATTCTGTGCCGTCGGAGGTTTCGTGCGTCTCTACTCGGCCTCCAAAGTGCACCTTGAACGAATACTCCGGATGGGCTACTTCCCAGGGAAAATCCCGTTCAAGCCATGGGTCAGGCTCCTCCACTTGGTTTCCATTTTCGATTCGCTGATTGAAAATCCCATAATCATACCGGAGGCCGTAGCCAACAGCAGGAATCTTAAGAGTGGCCAGAGAATCCATGAAACAAGCTGCCAGCCGCCCCAAGCCTCCGTTGCCAAGCCCAGCATCTTCCTCGAAGTCCCGGAGAGCATGCCAGTCCAGGTCCAATTGTGACATCGCCTCGCGGCAAACCTCTTCCATCTTGAGGTTGATGACGTTGTTTCCGAGCAACCTGCCGATAAGGAATTCCAGCGACAGATAGTACACACGCTTCACATTCTTCTTGTGATGGGTTTGCTGTGTGTCGATCCAGCGCTCGATTACTTGATCCCGCACTGCCAGAGCCAACGCATAGTAGCGGTCGCGATCTGTGGCGGTGAAGCGGTCCTTGGCCAACGAATACCGAAGATGGTGCTCGAAGCCCTTTCTCACTTCCGACACGGTCATCTCAACTCGATGAGCGGACCTTGCTTCAGGCTGGTCCGTCATTGTTACTGACATTTCCCCTGTTCTCCTTGCTCTTCAATATGTTGCCGGAAGTCCTCAATCCATGGACCAAGAGTAGGCTTCATTGTGTATCGGCTCCCTCTGCCACACATTTAAGTCCAGAATCTCCCAGATTCGCCCTGTGCATAGGATTCCAATACTAGCGAATTTCATCGTATTGGCATCTCAACTCGCTTACAACTATCGTGTGTAATGCTCTGGGATGCACGGACAGCGCGTGTCATTTACGCACAACGTCCGGATAGTCATGCAACAGAGAGCGGCAGACCACAAAGATATCCCAATGAACTTTTTGGCAGGTATGACTATATCACGCTCGGAACGGCCAGTGCCTTCAAGCGACGCCGGTAGTACAGAGGTCGTCCCACGATACATCCGGAGTTACGTTACTGTGTGGTCACTGAAGGGCACAAATCGCCCGCTCTGAAAAATATAGGGACCTTTCGCTCCATTTCCTCGTCGACAGCTTCTTTTGCCCGCGGCAATCTCCTTCTTGTCGATCACACCGAAGATCTCGAACCGAGAAAACGCTTTTCGCACACCAACAATATCACACTTACCCGCAACCTCAAAAGGCATAAGGCTGGTAGCACCGCATCCAATCGATAGCCAAATAGGTTCTGTCACATCGACGTCGCTATCAACGAATATGGTCTCAACGTTGTGGTCGCGTCGCATTCCCGTGAACAATAGCGACTTGCACTGGGCGGACTATTTGTTTTCTTGGAAGGATTTGATCATCTGGAGGACACTAACTCAAAGCTTCAGCAACGGTTGACAGCAATGCTTCCGGCTCGAACGGCTTCTCAACATAAGATGTCAGTTCCTTTGCTGCATATCGAGCAGCGTCACTTTCAGCAAGATCGGAGCCACCTTGCCTGCTGATGACCGTAAGTATGATGACCGGGATGTCGCGCAATTGTTGATCTTCACGCATTTCATATAGTACTTCGAATCCATTCTTAACCGGCATTTCCACGTCCAAAATCACAAGATCGGGACACTGCTCTCGGGCTGCTTTCAGACCTGCCTCGCCGTCCATAGCCGATACCACAGGGTAACCTTCACCCTCCAAGATGTGCGTCATCATTTCAACACACTCTCGGTCGTCATCGACAACAAGTATCTTATTCATTTCCCCCTCCTATGCCCCATCTGTATTAACACTGCTTCCCTTATCTGCTTCTACGATGCGTCTATTCGTCCACAGAAACGCACAATCAAAAAACAGCAAAACTCTCTCTCTGCCACGAATACAATGAAATCATGACAGAGAATGCCTTCCGTGTCCAGTGATACACAGTAGTGAATACCGACCTTGGCCTCACAATCAGCGCCTGCCCAACACTCGTCCGAACATGTCTCTCAGACACCCGCCGTTGAAATGAATCCTAACAGCGCTACAATATCTAAGTGTCTCGTAATGTAACCATCCATGCGTGGTTTCCGGCCCGTAAGGTTGTTTTTCTTGCACAATCGGCAGAAGAATGAGAACAAAGAGGTAGTGGTCTGTGTCTAATAAAAACGCCCAGCGTTTACTGATTGTCGGCGCCATTTGTCTCCTGAGCGCAACAGCTCTACGACTTGTACGTGTCCTGCCAACCGGATCAAACCTGACGCCGACTTCCGGCGAATGGCTTGCACTAGCCCTGGACCTGACCGACGGTGTTTTCTATCGACCGCTGATCAGCGACCTCGGCTACGGCGGAACTCGTTACTTCCCCCTGCACTTTGTGATGCACGCTGGGCTAATCAAGTTGTTCGGTCATCCGCTGATAACTGGTCATGCAATTTCGATCGCAAGTGGCCTGGGTCTACTTGCAGGTGTGTATGTACTTCTCCGTCGGCTTGGAGTTCGGCCAGCATTGTCTGCCTCTGGAGCCACACTTGTCTTGGCAGGCTATGCATCGCAATTTGCCATTTCGACGATCCGTGGTGATCTCCTGCCTACGGCGCTCAACATCTGGGGACTCGCATGTTGTGCATCACCCAAGAATGACAAAGAAAGTCGATCGCTGGTCATATACGCAACCATCTTCTTCGTCTTGGCTTTCGCAGCCAAGGTGACAATGGTCTACGGCTTTGCGGCCGCTTTCGCGGCCCTTATGCTTTCCCATCGCAACAGAGATGCTTGGACACTCCTCGGGTTAACCTCACTTGGGATGGCAATAGTGCTTGCGGCAATGTGGGTGGCAAGCAATGGACGGGCTTTTGATTGCCTAGTTAGCTGCTCCTCTGGCGGTGGCACCTTGAACGATCTCCTATTGACCCCACGCAGGTTCATAATCTCGTTTATCGCTTCTGGGCCGATTAATTGGGTCTTTTGGTCTCTGGGAACTGCTGGCCTTCTGTTCTTTTGGCGACGAACGTGGAGAGAATTGCCGTCGCTGGCTCTCTTAACCACCGGTGCGGTGACCGTGGGCCTGTACGCTTCACCCGGAATTTCATTCAACCATCTTCTAGACATGAATGTTATGATGGTTGTATTCCTTCTCTTGTTGCCTGATCGCGGCCGTGCCAAGTTCTCATTCGCTGTTACGACACTTGCCGTCATTGCAATTGTGGCCTCGTTTCTTGTACTCGTCACTATGCGTCTGGTTGATCTTCGCCACAGCGCTGAGCGATTCGACTGCGTTCTGAACCAAGTGAAGGATTCCGGTCCTATCTTTACCGACAATACACTGATACCAGTTCTTGCAGGTGAACGTCCGTTTGCTCTGTCCAGCTTCATGCTCGGTGTCATTCAGAAGCATGACTCTGCCATTGCTCACGACCTGAACAGCAAACTTGAACAAGGATACTTTGGCAGTGTCGTTCTAGACAAAAGTCCATTCACTCCGAAGGACGAGGAGCTTATGTACGAATGGACATATGAGTGGAGTTATGGTGAGGATTTCACAGATAGGATTCTCAAACGCTATGAACTCGTAGCTTCCTGTGGCAACTTCTTCGTCTTTCGCCGTCGGCATGACATTGACCCAATGACGTCCTCTGCAAAACGATCAACGCTTGGTGAAGACCTTAATGACTGAACAACTGATTGCCGCTCACGGCGGGATAATAATCAATCAACTTGTTTCGCCTGATCGAAGAGCCGAAATCGAGACCGATGCCAATGGCTGGCCGTCATGGGAACTCACACATCGGCAGTTGTGTGACCTTGAGTTAGTCCTCTCCGGTGCCTTTTCTCCTCTGAAGGGATTTCTCTGTCGTAGTGACTACGAGAGTGTTTGCCACGATATGCGACTCACCAACGGTACCGTGTGGCCCATCCCCATCACACTTGACGTACCACATGAGCTGGCAGAAGCGTTGCGATCACATTCTTCCCTGGCACTGAAAGATACAAAAGGAAACATACTAGCAGCGCTAAAGGTCGAGGACATATGGCAGCCCGATCTCATAGAGGAAGCCAAACTTGTGTACGGCACCCGCAACACGGAACACCCGGGGGTTGCTCGGCTGCTGGCGGACTCTCATCCGTGCTACGTGGGGGGAGTCGTGGAGGGCTTGGAGCTTCCGCGTCACTCCGACTTCACACAGCTTCGACTGACTCCTGGGGCGCTTCGGGGAAGGTTTGCGAAGATGGGATGGTCAAGAGTGGTCGCTTTTCAGACGCGCAACCCCATGCACAGAGCACATCACGCTGTAGCATTGCAGGCATCAAGAGAATTGCAGGCAAACCTGCTCATTCATCCAGTCGTAGGTCTGACAAAGCCTGGAGACGTTGATCACAACACACGGGTTCGCTGTTACCAAACTGTCCTGAAGCACTTTCCAGCCGGGACCGCTATGCTGAGTCTTCTCCCCTTGGCCATGCGAATGGCTGGTCCAAGGGAAGCCGTATTGCATGCGATTCTTCGAAAGAACTACGGCTGCTCCCACTTCATTGTTGGCAGGGATCACGCGGGGCCGGGCAAAGATTCGAAAGGGATCCCCTTTTACGGACCCTATGACGCTCAACATCTGGTGAGAGAGCTTGAGCAAGAACTGCAAATTGCGGTCGCACCGTTCCGCGAGATGGTATACGTAGTGGATCTTGGAAAATACCTTGAGGTGGACAAGGTACCCGAAGGCAGCGAGACGAAATCTCTTTCCGGAAGTGAGTTGCGGCAACGCCTGTCCGAAGGCCAGAGCATCCCCGAATGGTTTTCTTTTCCAGAGGTGGCCGCTGAATTGAAAAAGACATGTTCACCGCGCCAGCAATGAAACTCTGCCACACCTCTCATCAGGGACACGAACATCAAGAAACCGCAAGAAGACTGGTCTTCAATCAACAACCTCAGTCAATATCCTCGACAAGGTATTGGCGATGCTGATGATATGCATCTCTTACTGCGACATAAGGATCTATGGATGCTTCCTTTAGGTCCTCGTAAGCTCCTATCGAGAGCGAAGTTCCGTTGACTTTGTCGTACACCTTGACACCAAGTCTTGTCGGCATGTGGGCAAAAACATAGTTGACTGGATCAAGAAAGAAGTCCCCCACTAGCCCAACTGTGTCCCGAGGATTGGAGGGACCCAGTATTGGCCAGTTAATGTAAAATGCTTCACCCAAGCCGTAGCGACCCAGTGTCTGTCCAAAATCCTCTCTACGCTTCTTCCATCCGTGGTGCTTTTGCGCTGGGTCGCTGAAGCCCGCAACGCCGGCTGTCGTGTTAACTGCAAAGCGCGACACTTCAATTCCGGCGCCCTTAAGATTGCCTTGCAGGGCACAGTTGACCAGGCGAACGGGTGTTGCCACATTTGAGAAGAAGTTGCGCACTCCTCTCCGGGCCGGTTCCGGCAGAACCTTCCCGTACCCGACAGCAACTGGTTTCAGGACCCAAAAATACAGTTTATCGTTGAAACCGAAAAGGACTCGATTCACCGATTCAATGGGATCACTAATCGCATCTTCTTCTATTTCTTCTTCGTAATCCATCGGATCTTCCTCAAGAGTAGAACCCGACGAAACCAGTTCTGTCTCGGACTCCTCCCCCAATGCGGCGGTAGCAAAGCACACGATCCACGTAATTGAGATGAGCGAGAGCGCAGACAAGATCTTCATGATTCCTCTCTCCTTATCAATTCGAGAATGGACAGACTGAGTTGGTTATTGAGAATCGGCAGAAGCGCTCGATTCATCATCAGTCTTGCACTCCTCGTCTTTGGGAAGTTTGGCTTTCAGTTTCTCAACCAGTTCATCATGGGAAGATTTGCTCAGAATCGCCTTGAATTGAGTACGATAGTTGTTGACCAAGCTCACACCTTCGATGCTGACGTCATAAACAAGCCATAGCGCTCCGCCTTCAGCTCCCTTATTCTTAAGTCGGTACAACACAGGGATATCGACGCCCTTTGAGGTGACAATGGTGGTCTCCACGACACCGTACTTATCATCAACCTTCTCATCCTCGTATCGAACGCCTTCACCGGTGTAGCCCTGAATCTTGGCGAGATAGCTGTGACCGATCAGTTCACTGAACAGAGCAACAAAATCCTCCTTCTCTTCATCAGTTAGGCTTCTCCAATGTCGGCCAAGTGATCTTCGGGCCATTTCTTGCCAGTCAAACCGTTCGTCCGCTGCAACGCGGATCAACCTCTTTCTTTCCCCAGCCTTGTCATCTCCCTTCAAGGCCGGATCCTTGACGACCTCAAGAATCTTCTCGGTAGTCTCTTTGACCTGTTCAGTAGGCACACCAGACAATGCTGGGACTGCCAGAGCTGCAAGCAGAAGCAGGCTACTCATGGTACGGAAGGTTCGTGTAACTCGCATTGTTGGATCCTTTCATGCTCTGCAGGACTCTTCTGCCTATGTATCGCCAAACACAAACTTGGATATCAACGATTCAAGGTCAACGGCCGGCTGTGTGTCGCGGATTCTTCCGCCCGGCTGGACGATCTCTTCGGCACCACCGGGACTGATATCAACAAACTTTTCGCCAATCAATCCGCGCGTCTTGATGGACGCAATACTGTCTTCTTGAATCTCCACACCACCGTTGATGTTCAACAAGACATGCGCCTCATAATCCTCCAAGGTGATGGCCTTGACACGCCCAATTTCAACGCCAGCAATTACCACCGAAGCCCCGGATCTCAGACCGCCGGTCTCAGTAAAGACGGCCCGCACGTTGTAGCCACTACTCCCAAGCACTTCCATTCGGCCAAGCTTGATGGAGAGGAACGCGAGACATACAATGCCCACTACCATGAATAACCCGACAGTCAATCCAACATCGAACTTTTTCATTGCACTCCCTCGTCTTCTTGTTGCGCCTTGTCACGGTTGTGCCGTGTCCCCGGTATGTGGTCAAAAGCATTTGGCATGGTAAAAAGGCCACCCCGGTATATTGTCATGAGCGTGCTTCCACGAATAAAGCGTGCAACAACAGGATCCGTTGAAGCCAACACTTCTTTCGGCTCTCCCACGATCTGAATTGCGCCTTGATACAGCATCGCGACTTTCTGAACAATGCTGAATGCCGCTGGAATCTGATGCGTGACGATTATCCCCGTAAACTTGTGCCGCTTGTGACAAGACTCGATGAGGTTGAGGATGGAGTGAGCAATCATTGGGTCGAGACCTGTCGTTGGCTCGTCGAAGAACATTATCTCCGGTGATAGAATCAAACACCTGGCGAGAGCGACCCGCCTGGCCATACCACCGCTGATCTCCGCCGGATACTTGTTCCGAGCCTCCGGCAGACCAACGCCTTCGAGTTCGTGAAGCACCCTGTCTTTGATTTCGGCACTACTCAGCCGGGTTTTTTCCCGCAATGGAAAAGCCACATTGTCGAAAACCGACATCGAGCTGAATAGGGCGTTGCTCTGAAACAAGAATCCAAATTTCCTCCACATCTTTACGAGTTTTCGGCCGCTCAGGCGACAAAGGTCCTGCCCATCGACAACCA